>SAMEA3387438__coassemble_1637_pt1 | contig 20879 bp, 15 predicted proteins | sample SAMEA3387438__metabat2_high_PE_005 | metagenome-assembled genome bin SAMEA3387438 (sample SAMEA3387438) | Felis catus | biome: Faeces | place: United Kingdom | collected 2012 | reverse complement strand
GTCGGCACCCGTATCTTCGGGCCCGTCGCTCGCGAGCTTCGTGACAAGAAGTACATGAAGATCGTCTCGCTCGCTCCCGAGACCCTGTAGTTAGGGGAGATATATGTATATCAAGAAGGGCGATAAGGTCCAGGTTCTCTCTGGTAAGGATCGCGGCAAGCAGGGCGTTATCCTGCGTGCTCTCCCCGCCGAGAACAAGGTCGTTGTCGAGGGCGTTTCGGTCGTCAAGAAGGCCGTCAAGCCCAACGCTGCCAACCAGCAGGGCGGCATCGTTTCGCAGGAGGCTCCTATCGACGCCTCCAACGTCAATCTCGTCTGCCCCGAGTGCGGTAAGGTTACCCGCGTCGGTCACGAGAAGGACGGCAAGAACAAGCTGCGCGTCTGCAAGAAGTGCGGTCACAAGTTCTAAGCTGCCCGCAACATCAAGTTGCTAGCAAAGGCCCGGATGCCCCACGGCACCCGGGCCTTTTTCTATCCCACTCATTGGGGACATACTTAAATGAGTGGCCGTTGCAACGAAAGCGGCACATAGGGACTGTCCCAAACTGTCGGCAGCTGGGGACGTTCCTTTTTTGCCGGCAGTTTGGGACGGTCCTTTGATGTCTGATGCCCCCAGAGGGGTGAAGTAATACAGCTGGCTCTGTCTTTTAGGCTATGGTGTTCCGCCCTTTTATGTTTCATAAGGATCGTCGCATGCGCATTTACGCGCATAGCCTTGCGCGATAATGCGCATAACCGCGCAAACATTTGCCAACTATGGCTAAATAATGACCGATAGGAAAATAAACACGCAAACACGAGCAGATACGCGCGCAATTGTGCGAATATAGGGTTGTTAGAAATGAAGGACTTCCGATGACTTAGGAGGCACATCATGGCAGATTCCAAACAGGCTCCGCTCGACGCCGAAGCAGCCGCTAAGGCGGCATTTGCCTCGGTCCAGGACAAGCGATTCCCCAACGATATTTTTACGGCCCCCGAGCTCCGCTGGGCAGTGATCGGTTGCGGTGTTATCGCCAACCAGATGGCACAGTCTCTCGCTCTTGCCGGCCGCAAGCTTGCGGGCGTTGCCAACCGCACACTGTCCAAGGCTCAGGCTTTTGCAGAGCAGTATGGCGTTGAGAAGGTCTATGAAACGGTCGAGGACCTCTATGCCGATCCGAACATTGACGCAGTCTATATCACCACGCCGCACAACACGCATATCACCTACCTGCGAGCCGCTCTGGCAGCTGGCAAGCACGTGCTCTGCGAAAAGGCCATCACCCTCAACTCCGCCGAGCTCGACGAGGCCCGTGCCATTGCCGACGAGCACAACGTTGTCCTTATGGACGCTACCACGGTGCTCCACATGCCTTTATATCAGGAGCTGCGTCGCCGCATGGATGTCGGTGAGTTCGGCCACATGAACCTCGCTCAGCTCAACTTTGGCAGCTACAAGGAGTACGGCGACCTGACCAATCGCTTCTACAACCGCAACCTTGCCGGCGGCGCCATGCTCGACATTGGTGTGTATGCGCTCTCCGTCATGCGCCTCTTTATGGCGAGCCAGCCCGCTGAGGTTGTCTCGCTGGGCAACACCTGTGAGACCGGCGTTGACGTCGCGAGTGGCATTGTCTGCCGTAACGCCGAGCAGCAGCTGGGTGTGGTGAGCCTTACGCTCCACTCCAAGCAGCCCAAGCGTTCGGTTATCAGCTTCGACAAGTGCTATATCGAGGTCAACGAGTATCCGCGCGCCGACCATGCGACCATCGTGTGGACTGCGGACGGTCGCCGTGAGGAGGTCCGCGCTGGCACCGAGGCATACGCTCTGTGCTACGAGATGGCCGACCTGGAGAAGGCCGTTGCCGGCGATGATTCGAAGTGCGAGCTTCTGGGCTATGCTTCTGATGTTATGGAGCTGATGACCAAGCTTCGCGCCGATTGGGGAGTCGTGTACCCCGAGGAGGAGTAAGCGATGCTTGCGGAAGATAGGCTCAACGCGATTGTGTCGATGGTGCAGCAGGCCGGCTCGGTTACCGTGCCGGAGCTTGCCGAAGCCCTGGGCGTGACACCGTCCACCATTCGCCGCGACTTGCAAACGCTCGACCGCGCGCACCGTATCGCCAAGGTGCACGGAGGCGCGACGAGTCTGGAGCGCGCGCACGTGACGCGCGACCTGACGATCAGCGAGCGCAGCGATCTCCATAACGACGACAAGGAGCGTATCTGCGCCCGTGCGGCGGCGCTTGTGGAGCCCGATAGCTTTGTGTATATCGATTCGGGCTCCACGACCCTCAAGCTCATCGAGCATCTTCCGCGCCTTGAGGGCGTCACCTATGTGACCGATTCCGTGCTCCACGCTCAGCACCTCGCTTTGCGCGGCATGCGCACCGTTGTGCTGGGCGGCGAGCTCAAGCCAGAGACCGAGGCGCTCGTCGGACCCGATGCCTTGGCAACCCTGGACCGCTATAACTTCAACTGCGGCTTTTGGGGTTCCAATGGCATCGCCGCCGAGCAAGGTCTCACCACACCGGATATCGAGGAAGCGCAGGTCAAACGTATCTCGATGCGCCATACCGCCAAACGCTTCGTAATCTCGGACGCCAGTAAATTTGGCATGGTGGCGCCCGTCAAGTTTGCGGACTTTCGCGATGCAACGATCATCACTGCGGGCGAGGTACCCGCCAAGTACCAGTCGATGGACAACGTCATCACGGTCTAGCGATGGGACAAGGCCAAAACCACCACAAAGGCGCCTGTCCCCATTGTGGTGGTTAGCAACGAAAACCGAATAGTTTTCTCAATAGAAAAGCGGCAACGTCCATTACGGGCGTTGCCGCTTTCGTTGTCTACCGGTTTGTCTAGGTCTGTAACAACTAGACCGTTAAAAGTGGGCCAGGTGTTACAGATTGAGATTTTCCCTTAAGGGGGATACGAATGTCTCGATCTGTAACAGATAGACCGGAAAAAGGGTTCTAACTGTTACGGATCGAGACGTTTTGGGACCGCGGCTGAGCCATTGCGGCAAAACCACCACAAAGGTGCCTGTCCCCATTGTGGTGGTTTAGGGCTCCCAGGGGCAGGGGGCTTCGATGTGGATGTGCTCGCCGGTTACGGGATGCGTGAAGGACACGCTGTGGGCGTGGAGCATCAGACCGCAGGGACGCGGCGTGCCGTAGAGCTCGTCGCCTACCAGGGGATGACGCTCGCTCGCCAGATGCACACGGATTTGGTGCTTGCGGCCGGTGAGCAGCTCGACATCGATATACGAGCGCGTGGGCAGGCCACGACGGCTCTTGAGGCGCTTGAGCACCTTCACACGCGTCTGTGACGGCTTGCCGCTGGCGCCGACGCGCATCTTGCGGCTGTCGTGCCGGTCGCGGGCGATGGGCTTGTCGATGAGCTTTTCGTTCCAGTCGATCTTGCCCTCGGCGAGCGCCAGGTAGTGCTTCTCGAAAGCGTGGTCGATGACCATCTGGTCAAAGGCGGGCTGCGTCTGCTTGTCGAGCGAGAACAGCACCACGCCGGTGGTGTCGCGGTCCAGGCGGTTGAGCGGCTGCATGTCGGTCGCGGCAAAGCCGTCGCCCATCGCCAGCAGCAGGTCGCTGGCGTAGTCGGTGAGCGTGCGCTCGCCGGTGCCGTCGCCGTGGACGATCATGCCGGCGGGCTTGTCGATGGCCATGAGCCAGGCGTCGCAGTAGAGGACTTGAGGTTCTTCGTTCACGTGTAAGCCTTTCGGTTAGCTGATTCCCACAAACATGCAGCCCGAGGTCGCCCCGCGCAGACGGGCGGCGGGCTTACGGCCCGCCTGCGCCGCTTCGACGGCACGACGGACGCGGGCGACGGCACGGCCCACCTCATCCGTCTCGAGCAACGTTCCGTCAACCATGAGACGACGCACACCGGCATCGAGCAGCTGAGGAACCTGCGGCGTGAGGTCGATGGGGTAGGCATCGTACAGGCGAGAGCGGCCGTGGATGTCGGTGCGGACGGGCATGACCTTTCCGTCGATATTCTTGAGCGAGAGCTTGCGGGCACGCAGGCGGCAGTTGGCACAATCGTGGATGCAGCCATTGGCAACCTGCAGAATGCAATGCTCGCTTGTCATGACGCGCGGGCGGCCAAAGACGGTGATGCCCAGAGCAGCGGGCGCGGCGGCGCCGAGCGAGACAATCTCGTCGAGCGTGATCTCGGGCGAGAGCCAAAACGCACCGGCGCCGCGCTCGGCAAGCGCCTCCATGCAGGGCGTGTTGTGCACCGGCAGGCAAGAGCGAATCTCGGCCGTGGCGCCGGCATGCGCGGCTACGGCGAGCTCGGAGATATTGCCGACGGCGACGGTGGCTCCAGCATTGATCCAGGGATCGACGCGCTCGTGGTCGACGGCGCGGCAGACCTCGTCGAGTACAGGCACGATACCCTGCCCAAATGCATCGGCGGGGGAGACGCCGGCGGCCTCGAGCGCATCGGTGGTCATATAGATGCGCGTGGCGCCCTCGGCACGAGCTGCCTCGGCGGCTTCGAGCGTGGTGACGGCGGCGCAGATCTGCGGCTCATCGCGGTAATGCTCGGGCATGGGGCGTGTACATTTGTCGAGTACCGGCAACTCGAGCGTTTTCGCGCGCTCCTCATACGGTGCCAGAATGGCCTTCTCCAGCGCTTTGCAGGCGGCGGCGCGCACCTTGTGCACAGCGGAGAAGCCCATGCCGCAGCCCTCATCGAGCGCCACATCAAAGCTCGCAGCCTCAAAGGGAGAGGAGCCCATGCGCCCGACGTGCTCTACCAGATCGGATGCCTCGACGGCGCGGGTCTTGGCAGCCTCGACGGTAAAGCCGGTGGCGGTGGCAGTGAGCGCGGGGTCGTCGCAGCAGGTGAGCGTAACGGTAAACGGCTTGCCCAGACGCGCCACGACGGACACATCTACGGCGCGGCGGCGCAGCACGTCGCGCTTGAGCGCGGCGCCGGCGGCGTCGATGGCGCGCTGGCTGCGGATGACGCGCACGCGGCAGCCCTCGGGCATGCTGCGGGGCACGCGGCACTCGATGATGTCACCGGCGGCGGCATCATCGGCGGCAATGGTGGTTAGGAACTGGTCAAACTCGTTATCGTGGCGAAGCTCCAGTAGGTCGCCCTTGTCCACGGGCTCAAACAGCTCAATGCGGGCGATGGCGGCGCGGCGACGGCGATCGTCGGGCTTGAGTCCGCGTACATCGCGGTTGGCCAGACGGCTGCCCAGCACCGTGCCCACGATCTGGCCGCGGTTGTTGGAACGCTCATAGCTCATCATCTCGTCGCCCGAGGTGCCGTCCTGATAGGCGTGCGTAAAGTCGCGGTTGAAGCAGCGCTTGAGCTGGCGCTGGCGGGCGGCTTCCTCGTCCTTGGCAACGGTGGCTCCGGATAGCATGTCGTCAATTTCGTGACGATACACATCGACGATGGAATACACGTAATCGGGGGCCTTCATGCGGCCCTCGAGCTTGAGCGATGCAGCGCCGGCGTCATACAGACGGCGAACGAGCTGCGACGTGTTGGTGTCGCGCGGGCACAGCGCGCGCTCGCGACCGGCAGGGGAGAGCGAGCGGCCGTTCTCGTCAATCAGCTCGTAGGGCAGGCGACAGGGCTGAGCGCACATGCCGCGGTTGGCCGAGCGGCCCGCCATGGCAAAGCTCGAAAGCAGGCACAGACCCGAGTAGCAAAAGCAGATGGCGCCATGGCTAAAGACCTCAAGGTCCACATCGGGCGCGGCATTATGAATGGCGGCGATCTCGTCGATGGAGAGCTCGCGCGAGAGAGTCACACGGTCGGCGCCCTGCTCGCGGCACCAAAGGGTTCCGCGGTCGTCGTGGATGTTCGCCTGGGTCGAGATATGTGTCTCGATGCCGGGCATGGTGCGCTTGACCTCAAAGAACAGACCCCAGTCCTGGATAATGAAGGCATCGGCGCCCAGCGTGGAGCAGCGATGAATGAGTTGCAGCGCATCGCCCATCTCGGACTGCTTGATGACGATGTTGACCGTGACGTAGACGCGCGACCCGGCTAGATGCGCGGCGCGGCAGGCCTGCTCAAAGGCCTCGTCGGTAAAGTTGGTGGCCTTGCGGCGGGCGTTGAAGCTGCCCATGCCGCAATAGATGGCGTCTGCCCCCGCGGCGAGTGCGGCGGCAAAGGGTTCGGGCCCTCCGGCGGGCGCCAAAAGCTCGGGTCTGCGGTTGGTGGTTCGACTGGCGGTTGCGGTCATATCCTGCCTTTCAAAATGCTCAGATATTCAAAAGTATAGTGGCGCTGTTGCGGCGGACGAGCCCTGTGGCCCAAGCAGGACAAAGTCTTCAGCAGCCCTTGCAGCAAAAATGATCCGTTTCCCTCCGTCCCCAGCGGATCAGGTGGTCCATAGGGGGCGGAGGAAAACGGATCATTTTGAGCTTCACTGTCCGGTCGTGCCGTTCAGCGGCCGACAGGCACCGTTGGGCGATAAAATATTCTCGCAACGTGATAATAATCTTGCATTGCGCGGAAACCTTGAGTACTATCCCAAATCAAGCGCGGTGTTCAGACCGAATTGTGCCTCCCGGTGTGAACGCCGCGCTCACGCTCTCTATCTGATCGTAAGGAGAAAAACATGAGCAAGACCGTCGTGTCTTCCGATAACGCACCTGCAGCCATCGGCCCGTATTCCCCCGGCATCCAGACCGGCAACATGGTGTTCCTGTCCGGCCAGCTGGGCATCGACCCCGCAACCGGCAAGATGCCCGAGGGCGTCGAGGCCCAGGCTAAGCAGTCCCTTGCTAACGTCGAGGCCCTGCTGACCGCTGCCGGCGCCACCTTTGCCGATGTCGTCAAGACCACGGTCTATCTGGCCGACATTGCCGACTTCGCTGCCGTGAACGAGATCTACGCCTCCAAGTTCGAGGCTCCGTTCCCCGCGCGCAGCGCTTTCCAGGTTGCCGCCCTTCCGGCCGGCGGTCTGGTCGAGATCGAGGTCGTCGCCGCTCTCTAAGGGGTTGGCAACAACTAAACATGACATGCAAAAAGACCCTGCAGTGCGAGCTGCAGGGTCTTTTGTCAAGCGATGCGGCAAAATGATCCGTTTTCCTCCGTCCCCAAGGGATCGGTGGGTTAGCCTTCCTTCCGAACTTTTTGCAGGTAGCGGTAGACGCTGGGCTCCGAGATACCCAGCGCGGTGGCGGCGCAGGCCACGGCGCCCTTGAGCATGAACACCCCGTTGCCGTTGAGGTGGCGAATGACGTCCACGCGGTCGCTCTGACCAAGCGACGCTACATCCAGCCCGCGCGCGCTCAGCAACTCGGCAATGCTGCGGTCGATGAGCTCCTGTGTGGACTCCGAAAGGCTTTCGACCTCGATAGGGGCGGGCTCCGTGCGCGTCGGCGCCGCGTCGAAGCACGCCATGAGCTGCTGCGCCATGGCGTTGATGGAGCGCACGGTCGAGAGGTCGGTGTTGACGCAGAGCATACCGACGATCTCGTCATTCTCGCGGATAAAGTACGTCGCCGACTCCAACGTCTTGCCGCCGGCGCCGCGTCCCTCGTAGCCCGTAATAAACGGCAGGTCGCGATACTTGGGGTCGTGCATGATCGTGAGTGCCAGATCGGTGGCGGGACCGCCGACCTTGCGGCCGCTCACGATGCCGTTGCGAATATCGACGATGGCGTGGTCGGGATCCGAGAAATCGTGCAGCACGATTTCGCTATTTTTGCCGAGTATCTGCTCCAGGAAATCGACCATCGGCAAAAAGCGGCGTACGGTCTCGTTCATGGGCAACTCCTTTGGGTGAAATCGGAAATGTTCATAACAATTTTTTCTCATGGTAACACGATGCCCATTGACTCGCATATTCGTAGGTACATCGCGTAATACAGACGAGCGGTAGGAAATTGGCGGCAAACGGTCGACAAAAAGAAAAGTTAGATGTTATTTTGACTAGACACATTCCAAACCTGCGGAAACACTCTATATCAGCTGAAGAATTATCTGATAACAAAAAATTATCATTGAGAATGAGAAATTTCTTAAATACTATATTCACCGAAGGCACAACCTCATCGCCTAACTGCGTCAAAATGTATACGCAGATGCGAAAACAGCTACTTCGAGGATTGGTGGTCAAATGACCCAGGAGACGGTTACGAACGGCACTGAAGCCCTGTTCACTCGCGAAGGCATGCCTCCCGTTAAGGAAATGATCCCGTGTGCCCTTCAGCACGTACTGGCATCGTTTGCCGGCATCATTACCCCGGCGGTCATCATGGCCGGCGTCTACGGTTTTAATAGCCAGCAGAGCACCGACATCATCCAGGTCGCGCTCATTCTTTCGGCGATCGACACGGCCCTTCAGGCCTTCGCTCCCTTCCGTCGCATCGGCGGCGGCCTGCCCATCGTCATGGGTGTTTCGTTTGCGTTCCTGCCGGCTTTACAGGCCATGGGTGCCTCGGGCTTTAGCTTTGGTGCGCTGCTGGGCGGCGAGATTGTCGGCGGCGCCGTAGCGCTCCTCTTTGGTCTGGCCTACAGCAAGATCAAGTGGTTGTTCCCGCCCGTCGTGACCGGTACGGTCATCTTCTCCATCGGCGTTTCGCTGTATCCCACGGCCGTCAAGTATATGGCCGGTGGCATGGGCACGCCGCTGTGGGGCACCCCGCAGGCCTGATGCGTCGCTCTTATCACCTTCGCCGTGGTCTTTGCGCTCGCCAACTTTGGCAAGGGCACGCTCAAGCTGGGATCTGTGTTCTTTGGCATGATCGTTGGCATGATCGTTTCGATCCCCTTTGGCATGATCGACTTCTCCAGCGTCGCCACCGCTCAGGTCTTCGCCCTTCCCAAGCTCATGCCCTACGCGCTCGAGTTTGATCCCGAGGTCTGCATTACCCTCGCCGTTGTGTTCCCCATGGTTGCCATCCAGGTTATTGGTGACGTTTCCGCCGCTTGCCTGGGCTCCATCGACCGTATGCCCACCGAGCGCGAGCTCTCCGGCGCTATCGTGTCCCAGGGCCTCACCTCTATGGTCGGCGGCCTGCTGGGCGGTCTTCCCACCAGCGCCCTTGGCCAGAACGTGGGCATCATCTGCTCCAACAAGGTCGTCAACAAGTGGGTCTTTGTGATCATCGCCGCCGTCTTTGCCATCGCCGGTCTGTTCCCGCAGCTCTCTGCCGTCCTTTCCGCTATCCCGCAGCCCGTCATCGGCGGCGCGACCGTCGGCGTCTTTGGCACCATCACCATGAACGGCGTGCGCATGTTCACCCGTGAGGGCCTCACACAGCGCACTACCACCATCGTCGGCACCTCCGTCGTCTTTGGCCTGGGTATCTGGATGGCCAGCGGTTGCCTTGCCGGCGAGGGTATGCCCGCCTGGGTGTCCACCGTCATCGGCTCCAATGCCGTAACCCCCACCGCCATCATGGCCATTGTTCTTAACCTGATCCTTCCGCAGACGCCGGTCGTGGCTCAGCACATCGATGCTGCCAAGGACGCTGCCGTGGATCTGGTCTTGCCCGAGAGCAAGAAGTAACCAATTCGGTGCTATTCGTCGGCGGACGCATCGCCTCGTCCGCCGACGTCATGCGGCGCCAAGCCGCACTTCAAAGGGTTTGTCCCTTTGGTGAGGCGTTGACGGGAGAGGGCCCGTTTCCGGTGTAGGCCGGCGCTTCGCACTTCCGCCATGTCAGAGGTGTCAAACCCCGCCTCTGATGTTGAAGGGAGCATTTATGCTTCTGGTCGCTAACGGTTCCGTCTTTACCCGCAACGCTCAGACTCCGTTCATTCCCAACGGTGCGGTCGCCATTGACGGAGATACGATTGTCGAAGTGGGCCCCGAGCGCGAGCTCAAGGCCAAGTACCCGGATGCCGAGTACGTCGACGCCCAGGGCAACCTCATCATGCCCGGACTTATCAACTGCCACACCCACATCTACTCGGGTCTGGCCCGCGGCCTTGCCATTAAGGGCTGCAACCCCACCAACTTCCTGGAGAATCTTGAGCAGCAGTGGTGGAGGATTGACGACAACCTGACGCTCGACGGCACCAAGGCCAGCGCCTATGCCACGATTCTGGATTCCATCCGCGATGGCGTTACCACGATCTTCGATCACCACGCGAGCTTCTGCGAGATTCCGGGCAGCCTCTTTACCATTAAGGATGCCGCTCAGGAGCTTGGCATGCGTTCGTGCCTGTGCTACGAGGTCTCCGACCGCCGCGGTCAGGAAAAATGTGACCAGGCCATTGCCGAGAACGCCGAGTTTGCCCAGTGGGCCGCCAAGGAGCGTCGCGATAACGACAACCACATGATTGCCGCCATGTTTGGTGGTCACGCCACCTTTACGCTTTCGGACGAGACCATGGACAAGATGGCCGAGGCTAACAACGGCCTGACCGGTTTCCACATCCACGTGTGCGAGGGCATGAATGACGTGTGGGACTCCCGCCTCAACCGCGGCGGCATCAGCCCCGTCGAGCGCCTGCTGCAGCACAACCTGCTCGGTCCCGACACCATGCTCGGCCACTGCATCCATGTGACGCCCGCCGAGATGGATATCGTCAAGGAGTCCGGCACCTGGCTCGTCAACAACCCCGAATCCAATATGGGCAACGCCGTGGGCTGTGCCCCCGTGCTCGAGTTCTTCCGCCGCGGCATTCCCGTGTGCATGGGCACCGACGCCTACACTCACGATATGCTCGAGAGCCTCAAGGTCTTCCTGATCATTCAGCGCCACAACGCCGCTATGCCCAACGTGGGCTGGTGCGAGGCCATGACCATGCTGTTCGAGAACAATGCCAAGATGGCGAGCAAGTACTTCGATCGCAAGCTCGGTGTGCTTGAGCCCGGCGCTGCCGCCGACGTCATCGTTATGGACTACAAGCCTTTTACGCCGTTGAGCGAGGAGAACATCGACGGCCACATGCTCTTTGGCATGATGGGCAAAAACTGCCGCACCACCATCATCAACGGCCGCGTCCTGTACAAGGATCGCGAGTTCGTTGGCATTGATGAGGACAAGATCAACGCGTGGACCATGGCCGAGTCCAAGAAGCTCTGGAGCACGCTCAACGATCGCGCCTACTAATTACAAGTAGATTCGCGCGCGTCGGATGTTTCGCCGCATCCGACGCGCGTATAGGCGACCTCCGCGGGGTCGCCGGCGCTGTGCTAGCGCTACACCGTATTTGCGCCCGCCGCGCGGTCTCGCCGGGCGTTACAGAGAGGAGCTCACTATGAGCGACATCATGAGGCCGATCCCGTTTTCGCAGCTGATGAACTGGATCATCGAGGAGCACAAGACTCAGGGCGCCGTCTTTGGCGTGCGCAAGATGGTCACGACCAACCAGGAGGGCGCGCTTCCCATTTTTGACGAGCGCATCGAGACCCCGTTTGGCCCGGCCGCCGGCCCCAACACGCAGCTTGCCCAGAACATCGTGGCATCCTACGTGGCCGGTTCTCGCTTCTTTGAGCTCAAGACCGTTCAGGTTATGGACGGCGAGGAGCTCTCCAAGTGCGTGAACAAACCCTGCATCGTGGCGCAGGACGAGTGCTACAACTGCGAGTGGTCGACCGAGCTCGAGGTTCCGCAGGCCTTTGCCGAGTACGTGAAGGCATGGTTCGCCTGCCACCTGATCGCTCGCGAGTACGGCCTGGGAAGCCCGGACGGTTTTGTCTTTAACATGTCCGTGGGTTATGACCTCGAGGGCATCAAGAGCCCCAAGGTCGACGCCTACATCGAGGGCATGATGGACGCCAGCGGCTCCGAGGTTTGGAATGAGTGCCGCACGTGGGCGCTCGCTAACCTGGACAAGTTTGAGCATGTTGACGCCGCGTTTGTCGAGTCCATCCCGGCGCGCGTCTCCAACTCCATCACCGAGTCTACCCTGCACGGCTGCCCGCCGGCGGAGATCGAGCGCATCGCGACCTATCTGATCACCGAGAAGGGCCTCAACACCTACATCAAGTGCAACCCCACGCTGCTGGGCTATGAGTTTGCCCGCCAGCGCCTCAACGAGCTGGGCTTTGACTACATCGTCTTCGACGATACGCACTTCCGCGAGGACCTGCAGTGGGCCGACGCCGTGCCCATGTTCGAGCGCCTGATTGCCCTGTGCGCCGAGCGCGGCCTGGAGTTTGGCGTCAAGCTGACCAACACCTTCCCCGTCGACGTGACGAGAAACGAGCTGCCCTCCACCGAGATGTACATGTCCGGCCGTTCGCTGTTCTCGCTGACCATCGAGGCCGCCCGCCGCATTACCGAGCAGTTCGATGGCAAGCTGCGCATCAGCTACTCCGGTGGTGCCACGGTCTACAACATCCGCGCCCTGTACGATGCCGGCATTTGGCCCGTCACCTTGGCGACCGACGTGCTCAAGCCCGGTGGCTACGAGCGCTTTAGCCAGATGGCCGGCGAGTTTGCCGATCTGGATGGCAAGCCGTTCGCGGGCGTCTCGCTCGAGGCCGTAACCGCGATCCAGGCTGACTCGCTCACCAACCCGCTCTACAAGAAGCCGCTGCGCCCGCTGCCCGACCGCAAGGTCGCCGGCAAGAGCCCGCTTTCCGACTGCTTTACCACGCCGTGCCGCACGAGCTGCCCCATCCAGCAGGATATTCCCGCCTACCTGGCGGCCGTTGACGAGGGCCGCTACGAGGACGCACTCAACATCATCATCGAGCGCAACGCCCTGCCGTTCATTACCGGCACCATCTGCCCGCATCCCTGCGGCCGTGCCTGCGAGCGTGCGTTCTACGAGCCCGAGGGCGCCCAGATTCGCGCCAGCAAGCTCAAGGCCGCCCGTGAGGCCATGACCGCCGTGCTGCCCAAGCTGCGCGCCCAGGCCATCGCCAACGACGGCGAGCACAACGTAGCCGTTATCGGCGGCGGCCCGGCCGGCCTAGCGACGGCGTTTTTCCTGACGCGCGCCGGCGTGCCCGCCACCATCTTCGAGGCCCGCGACTCGCTCGGCGGCGTGGTCCGTCACGTGATCCCCGAGTTCCGTATCGCCAGCGACGATATCTCCCACGACGCCGAGCTCTGCCTGGCCTTTGGCGCCAAGGTGCAGCTCAATGCTCGCGTGGAGTCCATCGACGAGCTCAAGGCTCAGGGCTTTACCGACGTTGTCGTGGCCACCGGTGCCTGGATGCCCGGCTCTGCGGGCCTGGGCGAGGGTGCCGAGCTCGATGTACTGGAGTTCCTCGAGGCTGCCAAGAAGGGCGAGAAGCTCGAGCTGGGCGAGGATGTCGTGGTCATCGGCGCCGGCAACACCGCCATGGACGCGGCTCGCGTGGCCAAGCGCCTGGCTGGTGTGAAGAACGTGCGCCTGGTGTATCGCCGCACCAAGAAGCAGATGCCCGCCGACGAGGAAGAGCTCGATCTTGCTCTTGCCGACGGCGTTGAGTTCTGCGAGCTGCTGGCGCCCAAGGCACTCAACGGCGCCGTGCTGACCTGCGACGTTATGGAGCTTGGCGAGCCGGATGCAAGTGGCCGTCGCAGCCCTGCCGCCACGGGCGAGACCGTCGAGCTTCCCGCCACCACGGTGATCTGCGCCGTGGGCGAGGGCATCGACGCCAGCCTGTACGATGCCGCGGGCGTCGAGCACGACCGTCGCGGTCGCCTTGCCGCCACCTCCACCGGCGTCGAGGGCGTCTGGGCTGCGGGCGACTGTCGTCGCGGTCCGGCCACCGTGGTCGAGGCTATTGCCGACGCCGCCGAAGTCGCCCGCGCCATCGCCGGCGTGGACTTTAACAAGTACGCCGACTGCAACGAGCAGGCCGGTCGCGAGGACACCTGCTACGAGCGCAAGGGGTCGCTGTGCCGCGACAAGCGCAACTGCACCAAGACCCGCTGCCTGGGCTGCGGTTCGGTGTGCGAGGTCTGCTGCGACGTGTGCCCCAACCGCGCCAACGTTGCCATCAAGGTGCCGGGCCTGGCCAAGCATCAGGTCGTTCATGTCGACGGCATGTGCAACGAGTGCGGCAACTGCGCCGTGTTCTGCCCCTACCAGGAGGGTCGTCCCTACAAGGACAAGCTCACCCTGTTCTGGAGCGAGCAGGACATGGAGAACTCCGAGAACGAGGGCTTCCTGGCCGTGGGCGAGGACCACTTTAAGGTCCGCGTCGCCGGCACGGTCCGCACCGTCTCGGTCGATGCCGTCAACACCGGCCTTCCCGAGGCCGTCCGCCTGACCATCAAGGCCGTGCGCGACAACTATTCGTATCTCCTTAAGAAATAAGGGACCCCTTATGGCCAAATCCATTCAACATAACGTGGCCTACGTTGCCTGCGGAAGCGGTTGTGCCTCCGCAGGCGGCGACGCCCGCTGCAGTGAAGGCTGCATTGGCTGTGGCGCCTGCGTCACGGCCTGCCCCCACGGCGCCATTGCACTGGTCGATGGCATCGCCCGCGTTGATCGCTCAAAGTGCACGGGCTGTGGCCTGTGCGGCATGGCGTGCCCGCAGCGCGTGATCGCCTTCGTCCCCGGCTACCAGAATATCCTGGTGCGCTGCAACAACACCGATAAGGGCGCCATCGCCCGCAAGATCTGCGACACGAGCTGCATCGGTTGCGGCATGTGCGCCAAAAAGTGCCCCGCCGGCGCTATCCGCATCGAGGACAACTGCGCCCATATCGACGGCGCGGACTGCCTGTCGTGTGGCATGTGCGCCGTCGTCTGCCCGCATGGCGCTATCCACGACCGCACCGGCATCGCCGCCGGCGTGTAGAAGGGAATCACCATGGCACAGGAATTCACTTTTACCGTTAACGGCGTCGAGCACACGACGACCCAAAACAAACCGCTGCTGCGCTACCTGCGCGACGACCTGCACATTCACTCCGCCAAGGACGGCTGCTCCGAGGGCGCCTGCGGTACCTGCACCATTCACGTGGACGGTGCGGCCGTCAAGGCGTGCGTACTGACCACCGCGCTTGCCGCCGGCCGCAACATCGTGACCGTCGAGGGCCTGCCCGAGGACGTGCGCGAGGCCTTCGTGTACGCCTTTGGCGCCGTGGGCGCCGTGCAGTGCGGCTTTTGCATCCCCGGCATGGTCATGGCGGGTGCAGCGCTCATCGCCGAGGACCCCGAGCCCACCGAGGAGCAGATCAAGTACGCCATCCGCGGCAATGTCTGCCGTTGCACCGGCTACAAGAAGATTATCGAGGGCATCTCGCTGGCAGCTGCGGTGCTCCGTGGCGAAAAGCAGATCGACGAGGATCTGGAGCGCGGCGATGACTACGGCGTGGGCAAGCGCGCCTTCCGTATCGACGTGCGCAAGAAGGTGCTCGGCGAGGGCAAGTATCCCGACGACATCGACGAGCTCGATCAGCCGGGCCTGACCTATGCCAGCGCCGTTCGCTCCAAGTATCCGCGCGCCCGCGTGCTCTCCATCGACACCTCCAAGGCCGAGGCCCTGCCCGGTGTGGTGGGCATCCTGCGAGCCGAGGACGTGCCGGTCAACCAGGTCGGCCACCTTATCCAGGACTGGGACGTCATGATCGCCCAGGGCGATATCACCCGCTGCGTGGGCGACGCCATCGTTTTGGTAGTCGCCGAGGACGAGGCGACGCTCGAGAAGGCCAAGAAGCTCGTAAAGATCGATTACGAGCCGCTGGAGCCCGTGCGCAACATCGCCGAGGCCAAGGCCGCCGACGCCCCGCGCCTGCATGACAGTTTCTTTGCTTTTGGCAACACGGTGGAGCTCAAGGACAACGTGTGCCAGAGCCGTCACGTGACGCGCGGCGACGCCGCCAAGGCGCTAGCGGAGAGCGCATTCACCGTGACGCAGCGCTTTACCACGCCCTTTACCGAGCACGCCTTTTTGGAGCCCGAGTGCGCCGTTGCCTTCCCGTACAAGAATGGCGTCAAGGTGCAGTCGACCGACCAGGGCGCCTACGACACGCGCAAAGAGTGTGCTCACATGTTTGGCTGGGATAGCGAGCCCGAGCGCGTGGTCGTCGAGACCATGCTCGTGGGCGGCGGCTTTGGCGGCAAGGAGGACGTGTCCATCCAGCACCTGGCCGCGCTCGCTGCCTATAAGTTCCAGCGTCCTGTGAAGTGCAAGCTCACGCGCGCCGAGTCGCTCGCGTTCCATCCCAAGCGCCACGCCATGGACGGCACCTTTACGCTGGGCTGCGACGCCGAGGGCAACTTTACCGGCCTGGATTGCGAGATCAATTTTGACACCGGCGCCTATGCGTCGCTGTGCGGCCCGGTGCTCGAGCGCGCCTGCACGCATGCCGTCGGCCCCTACAAGTACCAGAATACCGACATTCGCGGCTTTGGCTACTACACCAACAACCCGCCCGCCGGTGCGTACCGCGGCTTTGGCGTTTGCCAATCCGAGTTTGCGCTCGAGAGCCTGATCGACCTGCTGGCAGAGAAGGTCGGCCTGGATCCGTGGGAGATTCGCTACCGCAACGCCATCGAGCCGGGCGAGGTTTTGCCCAACGGTCAGATTGCCGACTGCTCCACGGCGCTGAAGGAGACACTGCTCGAGGTCAAGGATGCCTACTATGCGCATCCCGGACACGCCGGCATTGCCTGCGCCATGAAGAACGCCGGCGTGGGCGTGGGCCTGCCCGATGCCGGCCGCTGCAAGATTCGCATCGAGAACGGCGCGGCCGTGGTCTATGCCGCCACGTCCGACATTGGCCAGGGCTGTAACACCGTCTTTTTGCAAGACGTTGCCGAGGCATGCGGCCTGCCGCTTCGCTGCATCGCCAACGGCGAGTGCTCCACCGAGAACGCTCCCGACTCCGGCACCACGTCTGGCTCGCGTCAGACGGTCGTGACCGGCGAGGCCGTGCGCGGTGCCGCCTTCCTGCTGCGCGATGCCATGCTTGATATCGAGGCCGGCAAGTCTGCGCCCGCCGCTCCCGTGAGTGCGCATGGCGACGGCGTCAAGATCGAGTATGACGACGGCCGCGCCTATCAGCTGCACACGCAGGAACTCGTCGCCGGCCAGGGTATGCACCCTCAGGATCCCGCGGCCGCCATCAAGGCGCTCGAGGGATGCGAGTTTGGCTACGTGTACCTGGAGCCGACCGACAAACTGGGCGCCGACGTTCCCAATCCCAAGAGCCACATCTGCTACGGCTTTGCCACGCATGTGGTCATTCTGGATGATGACGGCCGCGTGAGCGAGGTCTATGCTGCGCACGATTCCGGCAAGGTGGTCAACCCCATCTCCATCCAAGGTCAGATCGAAGGCGGCGTGCTCATGGGTATGGGCTATGCGCTTACCGAGGATTGGCCGCTCAAGGACTGCGTGCCCCAGGCAAGGTACGGCACGCTCGGACTGTTCCGTGCGCCCGAGATTCCGGATATCCATGCCATCTACGTGGAGAAGGACGAGCTGCTGCCTGTGGCATACGGCGGCAAGGGCATCGGCGAGATCGCAACGATCCCCACGGCGCCCGCCGTACAGAACGCCTATCGCGCGTTTGACGGCAAGCTACGTCCAGATCTGCCCATGGTGGATACGCCGTACAGCCGCGCCCGTCACCGTGGGTAGGGTAGGGCGCAGACGGCATTGCTGATGGGCTGTTCGCGCTCACCATCAACTGCATAAACTGCGCCTTTGGCCCCGGCTCCATTTGCGAGCCGGGGCTTTTTCTTTGAAGCGGAAGTTGCGTCCCGGAATTGGCGCTCAGAATGGGATGCGCTTTCCGGTTCGTCCCTCAGCGGAAATTACATCCCGGAATCCGGCTCCAGACTGGGACGCGCTTTCCGGAACGGTCTCCAAGTGGAAACTGTGTCCCAGAATTCCGTCTCAGAACGGGATGCGCTTTCCGTCAGCCGGTCGTTTGGAAAGTGCATCCCAGTTTGAGCATGCATTCCGGGATGCGGTTTCCGCTGGGCGCTTCAAGCGGAAAGTCTGTCCCGTTCTGGAGCTTGATTCCGGGACGGGCTTTCCGCCAGGCATGCCATCCGGAAAGTGCGTCCCAGTTTGGCAGGCGGGCATAAGCTCAGCAGCCTCTACAGCTCAATATCGTTGAGCCATGTCGGTAGGATGGTCTGGCGGATGCCAGCCGTCTGCAGCTTTTTCGCGAGCATTCCTGCCGAGCGAACTTCGCTCATGGTAAAGCGGATGAGCGGGTGGCCGTAGAGCGATAGGTGCGCCTTGCGCTGGCGTTCGGCAACGAGCGTCTCGGCGGTGGTGCGTCCCGCGAGCATGGCTTGGTCGGTGTATTTGACGAGACCGTCGAGCTCGCCCGGCGTGAGCTCCCTGGCTTGACGCTCCCAGGCAAAGTCCGTCCGCATGCTCTCGGTCGAATCGAAGGGATCCGTCAACTCGTATTGGAGCCGATCGGGCGCAAACCCCGTCTCGATCATGACGGCTCGGGCGACTGATTCTCCGCCGCTCTCGGCACGCGCGTCAGCATATTGCAACGTGGTGAGCGCAGTACGCACCGCGCGCCCATTGCGAGCGCCTGCTCGTTTTTCGACTGCTTCCATCAGCTGCTCCCGCATAAGGCCGAGCTTTGAGATCGCCGAATCGGCAATGGGCATGCCATCGACAAAACCGGTCTGCATTAGGCAATCCGTTTTCGGGTCATTCTTCATCCAACATTATAGCTAGCTATATTATAAGCAGCTATAATATAGCTAGCTATAACGTTGACGATTGAAGGTGCGCGCATGTTTATCGGTAGAACCACAGAAATGGACGAGCTCAATCGACTCTACAACTCAGATTCCTTTGAGATGCCCGTGATTTACGGTCGCCGGCGCGTGGGCAAAACGCGTCTCATCACAGAGTTCATCCAGGGCAAGCATGCCATTTATTTTCAGGCTCGCCGCACCAATGCGGAGGCGAACTTGCAGTACTTTAGTCAAGCGGTGCTTGCCGAACAGACGGGTACGGTAAGCGTGTCGTTTAGGAGCTTTGACGAGGCATTTGATGCACTTGCCGCTATGTCGCGCGAGAACCGCCTAGTCGTTGTAATCGACGAGTACCCCTATCTGGCTCAATCGTGCCCCGAGGTCAGCTCGTTGCTGCAAGAAAAGATCGACCATTTGTACAAAGAGACCAAGCTCATGCTTATCCTGTGCGGGTCGTCGCTTTCGTTTATGGAGGAGCAGGTGCTGGGCTACGAGAGCCCGCTTTACGGTAGGCGAACGGCACAGTTCAAGATCATGCCGCTCGATTTTCTAACGACGCTGGATTTGTGGCACAGCATGGATCGTGAGGACGCGGCGGTTTGTTATGGCATGACGGGCGGTATTCCCGCCTATGTCGAGAAGGTCGACACATCAGCGTCGCTCAAAGACAACATCATGCGCTTGTTCCTGAACCCTTCGGGCTATCTCTTTGAAGAGCCGAGCAACCTGTTGCTACAGGAATGTCGAAATTCCGAGCAGTACGATGCCATCGTTCAGGCAATTGCCCAAGGCCGCTCGAAGATATCCGAGATTGCCGGCGCTGTTGGAATTCCGGCGAGTAACGTGAAGAACTATGTTGACAAGCTGGCTTCGCTTGGAATTGCCGAGCGCGAGTTGCCGCTCAACGAGACGAGCAACAAACGGGCTGTGTACCAGTTGTGCGATCAGATGTTTAGATTCTGGTACCGGTTTGTGCCACAGAATATCGGCCTGATTCAAAACGGTATGGCCGAGATGGCGTATGGGCGCATCGAGCCGCATCTTTCCGACTATATGGGTGCGGTATTTGAGCTTATTTGCCGGCAGTATGTGTACGAGCTTGCGCGCGCGGGCGAGCTTGATGCGGTTCCGGCAACGGTGGGCCGCTGGTGGGGAACGGACAATCGGACGCGCACGCAGGAAGAGATCGATTTGATTGTCGACGACGGAGAGGGCGCGGCGCTTTTTGCGGAGTGCAAATGGCGTAACGAGCCGGTAGGCGAGGACGTTCTGGAAAAGCTCGTGTACCGAAGCGAGCTCTTTAGGCGGCAGCAAAAAAGCTATGCGATCTTCTCGAAGCGCGGCTTTACGCAAGGGTGCCAGGAGGCTGCAGTGAGCAGGGGAGACACCAAGCTTATTTCGTTTGCTGAGATGTGTGAGCGGGGATGACGAAGCGCGCTTCGGAATTGATGCTCGGAATGGGATGTGCTTTCCCTTTGCGGCCCTTGGTGGAAACCGCGTCCCAGAATCCGGGTAATTCGGTTTTCCGGTGCTTGAGCGAGCGTTGCGCCGTACCTCCATTATCGAAAATCCATTTGTTAAACCCAACGTCCGTGGGTAGAATAATGTCGACGGCAGCCCAAGTTCTGCAAAGCTGGGCAGCGCCGTTGCTTGGTTTAAGGGGTCAACGCCTTAGCGGCGGCGACCCCTTTTACGTTGCTTCGAGCACTGCTTGAGTGCCTCGGTAAGTCCGATAAGCGCCGTGAGGAGCGAGACCAAAGCGGTCAGGAGCTTCACGAAATCAGTCAGATTGGTCATGGGCATCACCCCCCGTCGCATGGAGGGCGCTGCCCGGCACATGGAACTGCCGTCAACAACTGCAATTCTATCAAAGTACAGCTAAAAATACGAATATATGTTCGATAATAACAGCGATGCAATTCTCTCAAAGCGTGGCTTTACGCAAGGGTGTTGGATGGCCGCGCTGTGCGATTTCATGTCCGCACGGGCGCCTATCCTTACGGCAATGTAGCCGCCTATTTAACGAGCGGCAGTTGACGGAGAAAGGCCCCGATCGTGCCAGACAAAAAGACGCCGGGTATCTCGGCTATCGATACGACGAACTTTGCGCGCCAGATTGTGCTCGACTTTGAGTTTGCGCCGGTGCCAAAGCAGCTCCAGCGCCGCGGGCTGCGCAACGAGATTATTGAGGTCGGCGCCGTCAAGCTCGATAACCGCGGCAACGTGATGGGCGAGTTCTCGCAGTTTGTGCAGACGGAATATGCCGAAGGCGTTGCGTATCCCGTCCGCGAGCTCACGGGGATATCGGCCGTGGA
>SAMEA3387438__coassemble_1611_pt1 | contig 29900 bp, 26 predicted proteins | sample SAMEA3387438__metabat2_high_PE_005 | metagenome-assembled genome bin SAMEA3387438 (sample SAMEA3387438) | Felis catus | biome: Faeces | place: United Kingdom | collected 2012 | reverse complement strand
CGCATATTCTCCGACTTCTCGGGATCATTAATCGGCATTACCCTTCTCCTTTATACATCGAATGCCATATAGATGCCTTTTTGCATTGTAACCGTGCGGCGGGGTTAATCGGGTCTTGATAACGTCTTTACCGTCAACGGACACGAACCGACCACTCATCCGGTCGCGCAGGTCACGATAGAAAAAGGAGTCGTCCCCATGGAACAACTCCTTTTGTGTTTGGCGAAACGTTATGCCTCGTCGTCCTCGTGCAGACGGCGGCGATAATCGGCGGCCCAGCCCTCAATATTTACCTGACGGGCGCGGCCCAGACCGAGTGCGTCGGCCGGAACCGGCTCGGTGATGACGGAGCCGGCGGCAACGAGTGCACCGTCGCCGATCTGAGCGGGCGCGACCATCATGGTGTCGGAACCGATGAAGGCATCCTTGCCGATGACGGTCTTGTGCTTGTGCACGCCGTCATAGTTGCAGGTGATGGAGCCCGCGCCCACGTTGACGCCGGAGCCCATGGTGGTATCGCCGATGTAGGACAGGTGGGGCACCTTGGAGCCCTCGCCGATCGTGGACTTCTTGATCTCCACGTGCGTGCCGGCCTTGGAACCGTCGAGCATGTGGGTGCCCGGGCGCAGGTAGGCGCGCGGGCCGCAGTCGACGCCGTTCTCGATGACGGCCTCGATGGCGATGGTCTCATCGATGGTGCAGCCGCTGCCGACGGTGGTGTCGGTGAGGCGACTGTTGGGGCCGAGCTGGCACTCCTCGCCCACGGTGACGTGACCGATCAGATGCGTCTGCGGCCACACGATGGTGTCGCGGCCGATGACGGCATCGGGGCCGATCCAGGCCTGCGTGGGGTCGATGAAGGTAACGCCCTCGGCCATCCAGTGCTCGTTGATGCGGTCGCGCGCGATGGCGGTGAGCTGCGCGAGCTGGATGCGGCTGTTGACGCCCAGGCCGTCGCGGTAGTCGTCGCAGTGGAAGATGGAGACTGCCTGGCCGTGACCCTTGAGGATTTCGAGCATGTCGGGCAGGTAGTACTCGGATTGCGCGTTGTCGTTGCCGATCTCGTTAATGTGGACGGCGAGCTGCGCGCCGTCAAAGGCGTAGCAGCCGGCGTTGCACTCGAGCAGCGTGGCGGCCTGCTCGGGCGTGCAGTCCTTCTGCTCGATGATACGCTCGATCTGGCCATCGGCGCCCAGCTTGATGCGGCCGTAGCCGAAGGGGTCGGGCGGGGTCATGGTCATGACGGTGCAGGCGAGCTCGCCGGTAGCGACGGTCTGTGCGAACTTGGCGACGGTGTCGGCGGTGATGAGCGGCAGGTCGCCGTTGAGCACCACGACGGGGCCTTGCGCGATGCCGCAGGCCTCGAGCGCGACCTTCACGGCGTGGCCGGTGCCCAGGCGCTCGGTCTGCTCGACGCACTCGACCTTGGTAGCGCTGTTGGCATAGGCGCCGTCGATGAGGGCGCGCATCTCGTCGGCGTGGCTGCCGATGACGACAACGACGCGGCTGCAGCCGGCCTTGATGGTGGCGTCGACGATCCACTGAACCATGGGCTTACCCAGGATCTTGTGCGAAACCTTGCAGTGGTTCGACTTCATGCGGGTGCCCTCGCCGGCAGCGAGGATAATTGCGGTTGCGTCCATGTGATCTCCTGTTACGTTATAGAGACGTGTGTTTGGAAACGATACACGGCGCAATATGATACCGCAGGCATATGTTGAGCGCGTAGCGATTGGTTTGCGGCGGTTGAGGCTTGCGCCGCCGGCGTGGCGTTTGCGCTGCTTGCGTGCGGCGTTGGCGGTGCTGCGGAGCTGTCGTTTGAGCGAGGGGACGGGGGTGCCCGTGGACAACATACAAGAGGAGTTTGGCGGCGAGCCCGTCGCGGCGTTCTCGATGTCGCATCCGGCTGTGCCGGCACTCTATATTGTGCTGACGCTGGGGCTCACCATGTTCTCGATGCAGCCGGTGCTGATTGCGCTGTCACTTGCGGGCGGGCTGGCGTATGGATTTGCGACGCGTGGGGCTGCCCGCGCGCTGGGCGCACTCCGCTGGCAGTTGCCGGTGATTTTGATTATCGCGCTGGTCAATCCGCTGTTTAGCGCCTCGGGCTCGACGGAGCTGTTCCGTATTGGCATGCGCGCGGTGTATCTGGAAAGCATGGTATACGGCCTGTGCATGGGCGGGCTGTTTGTGGCGAGCGTGCTGTGGTTTGAGGCCGCGGCGTCGATGCTCGAATACGACAAGGTGCTCGCACTGCTAGGCAACGCCGCGCCGGTGATCGCGCTTATGATCTCGATGTGCATGCGGCTTATCCCACAGTTTTTGCGCCGCGGCCGCACGGTGCTGGCGGTGCAGGACGCGATTGATGTACCGGGGCGTGCGCCGGCCGACCCCGTGCGCTCGCGCTTGCGGGCATCGAGTGTGTTGATGGGCTGGGGCATGGAGGATTCGCTGGAGCGCGCGGACGCGATGCGCTCGCGCGGGTGGGGTGCCGCGACGCGTCGTACGACGTATGCGCGGTATCGGCTGGGGCGCAGTGACGTTGCCGCGCTGGTCGAGCTCGCGCTGTTTGGTGCCGCCGCGGTGGCAGTGGCATGGACCGCGACAACGCAGTATTCGTTTTACCCGCAGCTTTCGGTGCCCGCGCCGTGGCTGGGCTATGTTGTGTACGCTGCCTGGATGGTACTGCCCTGTGTGTTGCATGCGATCGATGAGAAGAGGTTTGGCTGATGGCTCGGTTGGATAGGGGCTCGGTGTCGGGCGCGGCGTGCGGCCCGGATATGCCGGCGATTGAGGTGCGGAGCCTGAGCTTCGCCTACCCCGGGGCTGATGCTGCGGTGCTCGAGGGGCTCGACTGGTCTGTTCCTCAAGGTGCATTTGCGCTGCTTGTCGGCGGTACCGGATCGGGTAAGTCGACGCTGCTGTCGCTGCTCAAGCCCGAGATCGCTCCGGCGGGCGAGCGCACTGGCGATGCGCGCGTGCTGGGCGAGAACGTTGCCGACATGGACGTGCGCGCGTCTGCGGAGCGCGTGGGCTACGTGTTCCAGGATCCCGAGAACCAGATTGTGTGCGAGACCGTGTGGCATGAGATGGCGTTTGGCCTGGAGAATCTGGGTGTGTCGCGCGACGAGATGCGTCGCCGTGTTGCCGAGACCAGCTATTTCTTTGGTCTGGAGGACTGGCTTCATCGCGATACCGATACGCTTTCGGGCGGCCGCAAGCAGTTGCTGTCGCTTGCCGCCGTCCTGGCGCTGCGTCCGCGTGTGCTGCTACTCGACGAGCCCACGTCTCAGCTCGATCCCGTTGCCGAGAAGAATTTTCTGCACGCGCTGTTTCGCGTGAACCGTGAGCTGGGCTGCACGGTTGTTGTGGCTACGCATCAACCGCGGCCGATGCTCGAGTATGCGACGCGTGCGTACCGGATTGAGGGCGGATGCATATGCAAGGTCGCTGACATTGCCTCCTTGGGGCATCGTGAAGAGCTGTTTTCTGGCGAGGTGTCGGGGTGGGGTGCCTCGCGGCGTGCAAAAAACGGAGTTTTCAGCAGCGCTAGTGGCCAGTTGGGCTCTTTGGGCCCGCGCGGCGGCGCTCCAGGTGCAAAAAAGGGACTGAAATCGGGCAAATCGGCTGAATTTGAGGTACAAATTCTGTCGCAGGACGACTCGGGGGTGCCATCGCGTGTCGGTGGAAGCAGAATACTCCAAAAAATGCACGGCGGGTCGGCTACCACCCTGTCGGAAGGCTGGTTTCGCTACGATCGAGCGTCCGGCTGGGTGCTGCGCGGGCTCGATGCGTCGTTTTCGGCTGGCGCGGTGCATGCGGTTGTGGGCGGTAACGGCTGCGGCAAGTCGACGATGCTTTCGGTGCTGGCCAAGACTGCCAAGCTGCAGCGTGGTCGTATGGTGCGCGGGGCGGTCTCGGCTGCGCTGCTGCCGCAGAACCCCAAGGCCCTGCTGGTTGCCGAGACGGTGCGCGACGAGCTGATGGAATGGGCCTCGACCTGCGGATATGACGAGAACTTGGCGCGGGAGCGTGCGGCGCAACTGGGATTGGACGGCCTGGAGACGCACCACCCTTACGACCTCTCGGGCGGACAGCGCCAGCTGCTTGCGTTGGCAAAGCTGCTGCTGATCGGCCCCGAGCTGCTGCTGCTTGACGAGCCCACGAAGGGCTTGGACCTGGAGAGCCGTCGCATCATCGCCCGCGCCCTGCGTGACCATGTGAAGGCTGGCGGCACCGTCATCATGGCTACGCACGATTTGGACTTTGCCGAGCAGGTAGCCGACGACGTCGCCATGATGTTTGACGGCGAGATTGCCTGCATGGAGCCCCCGGCCGAATTCTTTGCCGACAACGTGTTCTATAGGGCGTGATGGGATGACGGACTGTCGTTTCTCGCGCTTGCTTGCAAAACTGGAGGTCCCGCTGTTGTTGGCGGTGCCGGCGGTGATGGCTGCGGCGTTGCTGTCGGGTGTTGGGCAGGCAGCGTTGGCCATGCTGGTTGTGGTGGCGCTGGTGCTCGCACTGTTCTTTGCGGGTTACGAGGCATCTCGTCCGGGTTTGCGCCAGATTATGCCCACGCTGGTGCTGGCGGCGCTGGCGGCGGCGGGGCGCATCCTGTTTGGGCCCATTCCCGACTTTAAACCGGTGAGCGCTATCGCCATTATCGCGGGGGCGACGCTTGGCCGTCGCAATGGTTTTATGGTTGGCGCGCTGGTGGCGCTGACCAGCAATTTCTTTTTTGGACAGGGCATGTGGACGCCGTGGCAGATGTATGCCTGGGGGCTCGTGGGATACGTTGGCGGTGCGCTGGCGCATGCGGGTGCTTTTGATCGCGCCGATGGCACCGTGCGCATGCCTGCGCTGCTGACCTACGGCTTTGCTTCGGGTTTGCTGTACGGCGTTGTGATCAACGCCTACGACATCATCGGTTTTGTGCAGCCGCTCACGTGGGCGGGAGCCGTGGCGCGTCTTGCCGCCGCCGTACCGTTCGATATCACGCACGGACTCGCGACCTGCGTGTTTTTGGCCGCCCTGTACAAGCCCTGGTGTCGCCGCATCAACCGAGTCGTCGTGAAATACGGGCTGTAGGGCTGGTTGCGCCGGCGCGGGAATCAATGCTGCCAAAGTGCCATTTTAAAACCATGCCGGTTTACGGGGCTAGATTGGCGCAGGCCGACCATACCGGCTTTTTTCGAAATAGAGCAAGCCGTTTACCTGCGGTTTTATTATTTCGGAATTCCGTATGGTTAGGGGTTCGCGATTCAGCCCCGTAAACCGGCATGGTTTTGAAATGGCCGGCTGATATGACGGGTAACGTGGCCCTCAGAGAGCCAAATTAATCCGTTTTCTTTCCGTCCCCAGACGTCCCCGGGGAATCAACTGAACCCGCCCGCCACGAAATCGGCCTATCTACTACGTTTGGCTCGACACCCCCAAACACAACCGCGTTTTATGAAAAACCGCAGGCTTTCTACCTGCGGTTTTCTTTTAGCGTTGTTCGCTGTGGTTGAGGGTAGTGGCTTAAACGTAGTAGATGGGCCAGTTTCGTGGCAAGCGGGCCGCGTTGATGCCCTCGCGAGGTGAAGATGATCCCTTCCCCCGTCCCCAGGGGATCAGTTGGGGCTAGAGCTCTAGGGTGAGGGTGACGGGGCAGTGGTCGCTGCCGAAGATGTCGCCGCGGATGCCGGTGTCGCGTACGTTGTCGGCGATTGCGTCGCTTACCAGGAAGTAGTCGATGCGCCAGCCGGCGTTGTTCTTGCGGGCATTAAAGCGGTAGCTCCACCAGCTGTAGACGCCCTCGACGTTGGGGTTTGCCGTGCGCCAGGTATCGGTAAACCCGGCGTTGAGCAGCTCGGTAAACTTGCCGCGCTCCTCGTCCGAAAAGCCGGCGTTGCCGCGGTTGGACTTGGGGTTCTTAAGGTCGATTTCCTCGTGCGCTACGTTAAAGTCGCCGCAGGTTACGACGGGCTTGCCGGTCTCGCGCTCAAGCGCGCCCAAAAAGCCGCGATAGGCATCGTCCCAGGCCATGCGAACATCGATGCGCGCGAGCTCATTTTGGGCGTTAGGCGTGTAGACATCCACAAACCAAAACTTGTCGAACTCGAGCGCACAGACGCGGCCCTCGGTTGCGGCTTGGGCGACGAGCTCGGCCGCCTCGCCCTCGCCGGCGTAAGGCAGCAGCGCGTCGGCGTGCAGCACGCGCAGCGGTTCCTGGCGGCTAAAGACCGCGGTGCCCGAATAACCTTTACGCTCGGCGTAACTCCAGGTTTGGTGATAACCGGGCAGGTCAATATCGACCTGGCCTTCTTGCAACTTGGTCTCTTGCAGCGCCAAGACATCGACATCGAGGTCCTGCGCGATCTGGATAAAGCTCGGGTCCTTTTTGAGCACGGCGCGCAGGCCGTTGATGTTCCACGAGGCAAAAGTGTAAGTCTGAGGCATGGTGTCCTTTCGACGGGGTTGGCAGGCTTAAGATTAGCGCAACAGGGGCGGTGGTGGGCTCCGCGCGTGTCGACCCAAAGGCTGCGCGCCGAGCAAACGCCCGCCGCCATCCGACCAACGAGGACGGAGAACTCATATGACGCAGGCAATATCGGACCCCAGGCAGGCCTCCGCCGCGCTGGCGGATCTGTTTGACACCCACAAGCGCGTGGTCTTCTTTGGCGGCGCGGGTGTTTCCACGGCAAGTGGCATTCCCGATTTCCGCAGCGTGGACGGCCTGTATCACCAGCAGTTTGCCTATCCGCCCGAGACTATGCTCTCGCATAGCTTTTACGAGGCGCATCCGGGCGAGTTCTTCGACTTCTACCGCACCAAGATGATTGCGCTTGGCGCCAAACCCAACCGCTGCCACACCAAGCTGGCCGAGCTGGAGCGCGCCGGTAAGCTAAATGCCGTGGTGACGCAAAATATCGACGGTCTGCATCAGATGGCCGGCTCACAGCGCGTGTTCGAGCTGCACGGATCGGTCCATCGCAACATTTGCCAGTCGTGCGGCGCGGTCTATAGCGCCGAGTGGATTTGCTCGCGCGAGCACGAGGATGCCGCGGGCGTGCCTGCGTGCCCCGCGTGCGGCGGCCGCATCAAGCCCGATGTAGTGCTCTACGAAGAGCCGCTCGATGAGCATGTGCTGACCGGTGCCGTTGCCGCCATCGCCGCGGCCGATGCCCTCATTGTGGGCGGGACCTCGCTCGTGGTGTATCCGGCGGCAGGCCTTACGCGATACTTTAACGGCGATACGCTGGCCATATGCAACCTTGCTCCCACCGATCAGGCTGCAAATGCCGACCTGCTGATTTCTTGCGACATCGCGGCCGCGTTTGCGTTCTAGCCCGCGCGCGCGGATACAATAGAAAGACTGAGTGCAAAGCGACCCCGCCACCAGCTCCCCAAGCTCGGCGGCGTGGGCATTTTAGGAGGATGTTCATGGCGAACGACAGCAAGACATGGCGGTGCGGAAAGTACGAGCTCGGCTTTGACCGCCCGCGCATCATGGGCGTCCTCAACGTGACGCCCGATTCGTTTAGCGATGGCGGGGAACACTTCGACCCGGATGCCGCCATCGAGTACGGCCTGGCAATGCTTGACGCCGGCGCCGACATCATCGACGTGGGCGGCGAGTCCACGCGCCCTGGCTTTACCCCGGTCAACCCCGACGAGGAGGCTCGCCGCGTGCTGCCCGTGGTGCGCGCGCTGGCCAAAGAGGGCGCCATCGTCTCGATCGACACGCGTCACGTGGCGGTTGCCAAGGCGGCCGTGCGCTGCGGCGCCTCGATCGTCAACGACGTGACCGGCTTCACCGATCCCAAGATGGTCGAGTTTGTTAAGACGAGCACCTGCGGCGTCATCGTGATGCATGCCGGCGAGGTCGCCGCGCCCACCCGCACGCACGCAACGGTGCAGCTCGATACCTCGGCAGCGGCGTTTGTTGCCGAGAAGGCGCGCGAGGCGGCTGCCGAGGCCGCGCGTGAGGCTGAGAAGCCGGCTCGCCGCCGTCGCGGCAAGTTGCTGGGTGAGCCCAAGGTTGAGGCCAAGCTTCCGGGCGGCGTGGTGCAGCCCTCGTTGCCGTTTGGCGAACCGGGGCCCACGTCCGAGTCTGCAACCGAGCTGGGGCAGGAGACGCCGGCCGCCGAGCAGGCTGCCGCCGCCGAGACCGTTGCGCCCGCGCCCGAGGCCGCGTCCGCAGCCACCGAGGCCGCATCGGAGTCCAATGACCGCCTGGCCGCCATGATGCGCCGCAGCGCCCGCCGCGAGGAAGCCTACGTGCCCACCTCGCAGCTCCGCCGCTTCACCCTGCCCGATTCGGCGCCCATCATGCGCCGCGTTATGGGCTTTCTGTCCGACCAGGCCCGCACACTCATCCATGCCGGCGTGTCGCGCGACCGCATCTGCATCGATCCTGGCCCGGGCTTTGGTAAGTCGGCTAACGAGGACATCGTCATCCAGCGCGAGACCGCCAAGATGGCGTCACTGGGCTATCCGCTCATGTGCGCCGTGTCGCGCAAGCGCTTTGTGGGCGCCGTCTCGGGCGTGACCGAGGCCGCCGCGCGCGATGCCTCCACGTTTGGCGTGTGCCTGGGTGCTATCCAGGCTGGTGCCAACATCGTGCGCGTGCACGACGTCGCGGGTTTTGCGCAGTTCCTGAACGGCTACTGGGCGGTTGCCAAGCCGCAGCCGCGCCGCGCGTTTGTGGCCGTGGGCTCCAACCTGGGGCATCGCTGCGACAACATCCGCGCCGCACACGAGATGATCGCCGAGATTCCACTCACCTGCGTGTCCAACTCCTCCAAGATTTACGAGAGCGAGCCGGCCTACGAGACGCGCCAGGACGCGTTTGCCAACGCCGTCATCGAGATTAAGACCGAGCTGGCGCCGTTGGTGCTGCTCGACGAGCTCATGAAGATCGAGGCTGAGCTGGGCCGCGACCGTTCCAAAAAGGCCAAAGCCAACGGCCCGCGCACCATCGACCTGGACCTGCTGTGGATGGACGGCGAGACCCACGGCGGCAAAAAGCTGCGCCTGCCGCATCCGCTCATTGGCGAACGCGATTTTGTGCTGGTGCCGCTCGAGGACCTGATGCACGACCCGGCGCGGTTCTTCCGCTACAACGGCGTCGAGGTCAAGGAGCCCGAGGACCGCGTGGGCCATATCGTGGGCGAATTGGGGCGTATGTAGATGACTGAGATGAATGTTGTAGCCGCCGGCACCGAGCTTGACGCCGCGCGCGACGCGGGCCGCGAGGGTGTGTCCGCGGGCTGGTGCGCTTGGAGCGCGGGCAAGGAGTCGTTGACGTTTTCGCTGGTCGTACGCCCGGATGTGAATATGCATGCCTTCCACGGCCTGCCGTTTGTGGCGGCGATGGGCATGATGGACGCGCTTGTGGGCACGGCGTCGGCGCCGGGGCTGGGCCTTGCCGGCAAGGTGGGCATTGAGTGGCCGAGCAATATCGTGTGCGGCGCGCCCGCGTTTGAGACGTCGTTCGCGCGCGTCGCCGTCAACGGCGGTGCTGGTGCCGCGGGCATGTTCGGTGCCGTGACGGTGGATGTTGAGCGTTCGGCGTTGAGCGAGCTCGGTGTGGACGTGGCCGACGAAGCGCTGATCGAGGCGCTGGCCGTCGCCGTGCTGACCCGTGTGGACACCTGGGCGGCTGTTGCCAACACGCCGCAGGGCGCTGCCGGTCCGCTGGCCCCCGTGCTGGGCGAGTACTTCGATACGGTGCCGCTGCTGGGCCGCCAAGTTGCGGCGGTGTCGCCCAACGGTTTGCCGCTTGCGGTCGGTGTGTTTGCGGGCCTGGACATCTGGGGCCGCGCGACCATCAAGACCGATGCCGGCGAGCAGGAGTTTCCGCCCGAGGCCGTACGGATTCGCGGGCTGTAGCGCGAGGCGCCAGCGCTCAAAGACAACGATGACAACAAGACCCTCCTCGGCCTGTGCCGGGGAGGGTTTCGCCTGTCTGGGGAATGGGTTGCCAGCGCCCTATTCCTCAAAACTGAAAAATTTTCGTTTTTGAGGAATAGGATTAAGGCAGCTCGGTCTTTCGCGAGGTATATTCGCTATAGAGCCTATTCCTCAAAACTGAAAATTTTTCAATTTTGAGGAATAGCGATAAAAGACCGCGAGGAGGCCCCAATGAAACTCATCAATAGAACGTCATATATGGACACGTTGACGAGCCTTATTGGCGTGCCGGACATCAAGGTCATCACGGGCATCCGTCGTAGCGGTAAATCAAAATTGCTCGAGGCCCTCCGCGATTACGTGGAGGCAAATCTGTCCAATTCGAATGTCATCCATATCAACTACAACCTCGATGAGTTCGAGAATCTGCTCGAGTATCACGCGCTGCTCGCCTATGTAAAAGAGCATCGAGTGTCCGGCAAACAAAACTTTCTGCTTATCGATGAAGTTCAGATGTGCGACGGTTTTGAGCGTGCGATCAACAGCCTCCACGCATCCGAGCAGTACGACATATTCATTACCGGATCGAATGCCTTTTTGCTGTCGAGCGATCTGTCGACGCTCTTTACGGGGCGTACGTTTGAGATCGAGGTTTTCCCATTCTCGTTTGAGGAGTATCGACTCTATGGCGACGAGGGCGAGGTCGACCGCGACTTCGATGAGTACGCGAGAACCGGCGGTATGTCCGGCTCCTACCCTTATCCACTGCAGGAGCAGCGTTATCAATATCTCTCCAATGTCTTCAAAACGCTCATCGTGAGAGATATCGTGCAGCGGCATAACGTGAGAAACGAATCGGCGCTGCTGCGCATTGCCGATTACATGATGGACAACGTATCCAACATAACGTCGGCACGTAACATTACGGATATTTTGAACGCGGATGGGCTAAAGATAACGAACAAGACGGTCGGCACGTACATGGGGCACCTGTGCGATGCGTTTGCCTTCTATAAAGTTCGTCGGTACGACATCCACGGCAAAAAATACCTTAAGAGCGGCGAGAAGTATTACCTGGCAGACCACGCGTTCAAATACGCGCTGCTCGGTACACGTGATATGGATTGGGGACGCGTATACGAGAACATGGTGGCAATCGAGCTGCTGCGCCGCGGATACGAGGTATACGTCGGCGTGCTCTATAAAAAGGAAATAGACTTTGTAGCAATCAAGCGAAGCGAGAAGCTCTACATTCAGGTGAGCGACGACATCAGCTCGGATAAGACATTTGAACGCGAGATTTCACCACTGCTGAGCATTGGCGACGCGTACCCCAAGATGATTCTCGCCCGCACGCATCACGAGGCCACGGACCGCAATGGGGTGCAGATCGTGGACCTGGCGAGGTGGCTGTGCGACGAGGCCTAGCAGAAAGCCCTATTCCTCAAAACTGAAAATCTTTCGATTTTGAGGAATAGGGCCGATGCGTTGCCTAGTTCGCCGCTCGCGCTCGTGCTCGACTTAAGCCCCCGTCCTATCCCAGCTCCTGCATGCGGCGGTAGATTTCGCAGATACCCTTGATGGTGAGCTGTCCGTCGACCACGTCGAAGGCATCGGTCGAATCGGCGACGATGCTGGCGAGACCGCCCGTGGCGATAACGGTGGCATCCTCGCGGCCCAGCTCGCGCTTCATGCGCGCGACCAGGCCCTCAGCCATGGCGGCGGCGCCCGTTACGGCGCCGACCTTGATGCACTCCTCGGTATCGCGGCCGATGGCGTGCTCGGGCGCCTCGAGCGGCACGCTGGCGAGCTTGGCGGCACGGGCGGCAAGCGCGTCCATGGAGATGCGAATGCCCGGCGCGATCGCTCCGCCAATGTAATAACCGTCCTCATCGATGACGTCGATATTGGTCGCGGTGCCAAAGTCCACCACGATCGCCGGCGCGCCATAGAAAGTTTCGGCCGCAACGGCGTTGGCGACGCGGTCGGCACCCACGGCCTGGGGGCGTGCCGCGCGCAGCTTGGTCACGGCGGCGGTCTGCGGCCCGATAACGATGGCGTCTGCCGCGATGCGGTCGGCCACGGTGTGCCACTCGCGCGAGAGCTGCGGCACCACGCCGGCGAAGGCGATCGCGTCGACCGCGTCGAGCGAGAGGTCGTACATCTTAAAGAAGCCCATCAGGCGCACGTGAATCTCGTCGGCGGTATAGGAGCGGTCGGTGGGCATGCGCCACGACTGCACCAGCTCGTCTCCGTCAAACAGGCCCATGGCCGTCTGCGTGTTTCCCATATCGATAGCGAGCAGCATGTCTACTCCCGGTGTCGGCGTAAAAGGACGCGCACCATTGTATACGTGCCGTCGGCGGCGCTCGGCTGCGATTCGTTTACGGCGATATGGGCTGAGGGGTTTTAAATATGAAGGAATTATGCTCTACGAGATTTTCCTTGCCGTTTACCGAACTCCCACGTAATATTCTTTCTTGCGCACATGAGGCGCCCAGACATTGCGGGGTGGAGCAGTCTGGTAGCTCGCCGGGCTCATAACCCGGAGGTCGTAGGTTCAAATCCTGCCCCCGCGACCAAGAATTTTGAGGTCAGTTGCTTAGGCGGCTGGCCTTTTTTCTTGTTGTGGCAGCCCGTTTTGGGGCTTGTGGCAGATTTGTGGCAGTAACCCATGACAAACACAGAGAATCAGGCAGCGGGAAGAAGGCCGAAGATATCCTTCGGCAGCTCGGCCAAATCGCCCCATTTCTCCGAGGAACCACCGTCGTCTCCCGGCAGGAAGTGCGCATAGATCTTGTACGTAATCTCAATGCTTTCATGGCCGAGCCTGCTGGATACGTACTGGATCGGAACGCCTTTTTTCAGAAGCAGAGAGGCGTGGGTGTGGCGAGTTCCATGCAGCGTGAGGTCGAATGACTTGTGCTGGGCGAAGCGGCTGAAATCGCTCGTGAATTTCGACGGGCGGTAGAGCTCGCCGAGGTCGCTGCAGAACACGGGTGTGTCCTCGCCCTGCTCGATGTCGTTGTACATCAGGCGATAAAGCTGCATCTGCTTGTGATGGCGCAGGAATTCGACCGTCCCCTCGGGAATGGTGATGTCCCTGTACGAGCGGTTGCTCTTGGGCAGCTTCTCCTCCAGGGTCTCGCCGCAGTAGGTGTCCGTCGCGCGTGCCTCGGCGAGTGCGCGGCGGACGCGGATGACGCCCTCATCGAGGCCGACGTCGCGCCATCGGAGGGCGCACAGCTCGCCGCGCCTCATGCCCGTGTCGAGCGCGAGGTTCGTGGCGGCGGCGAAGCGGTAGTCCGGGCATCCGAGCAGGGCGACCTTCATGCGGGACACCTCGCCTTCATCGATGACCCGAACCTCCTTCTTCTCCTTGGACGGGACGTCCACAAGCTCGCAGGGGTTGGACTCGATGTATTCGAGTCGGCGGGCGCGCTTGAGCGCGGTCTTCAGGAAAGACAGGGCCTTCTGGCAGGTGTTGCCAGAGAGGGGCTTGCCGTTGAGACCGCCGCTCTGGCGCATCCACGCCAGCTGGTCCTCGATCATGTAGGGCTTCAAGTCCTTTAGCAGGGTCGTGCCGAGTCTCGGTGCCCAGCGCGTCTCGACGATGTCGCGGTAGCCGCGAATCGTGTTGGCGCTCAGGTGCTTCACATCGTGCAGGTAGGCGACGTGGTCGCGCAGGAACTCCTCAAGGGTGATGTTGGAGCGGTCAACGCGCGAGCGTGCGGTCATGAGCTCCACGCGCCACTCGTCCAGCAGGCGCTTTGCTTCGGTCTTGGTGCGGCAGTGGACGGTTTTGCTCAGGCGCTTGGAGGGCTTGCCGTCCTCGCTCACGCTGACTCTGAGCAGCCAAGAGTCCTTGCCGCGCTTCACGGGGGCGTAGCCTTCGCTGACTGTTCTCATATCTGTTCACCTCCTTAAAGTGCGTTGAGGGCGGATAGTTCTATCTCAAACCGATTACTCGGTAATGAGCCCTTTGGACTTCTTCTTACTGTAGGCGTTTGCGCAGCTGCGCTTGCAGAAGCGGGTCTTCTGGATCACCTTGCCCGGCTTCTCTTCGCGGTACTTCTTGAAGATCCGCCCGCAGTTGTCGCATATGCGCCATTCGGCGGGGTCGTCATAGAGGAGGCCGAACTGGGAGATGATTGCTTCGGGTAGGCATCCAAATGTGCCGTCGTCGAGATTGTCTTTTGAAAGCATACGGCGGAATTTGAGCTCGGCAGATTTCCAGGACCCGATGTCATGGATGCCCTGTCGGCTCGCATCGAGTCGCTCCTCATCTAGCTCGGCTGAATAAGAGGACAGGGAGGAGATGAGAAAATCCATGCATCTATTTGAGGCAAATACGAGGGCCTGTCCGAGGCTCGAAGTGTATATGCCACGAGCGTCCATTCCCGCCGCTGTCGCAGCATTGGCCCTAGAGCGGAATTCTGCGTCATCAGAAATAAGCGTATCGTAGGATTTGAGCCGGGAATGTTTCAACAGCTCTCCCGAATCCGGGATTAGGAAGAACGTTGGCCCGTTCTGTGCCATGTGGGTTCGCTCGCAAAGGTAGTCGGCTACGGTGGTGGCGCCCCACTCGTCAGGGTGATCTAGGGCGTACCCGATTGCAGAAAGCAGGGACGTGGACACCTGCAATGCCCTAATGGTCTGGACGATCTCGGCCTCGGATATGGCGCCGACGACCGAGCGGTCGTTAAGGTGGATACGCCGGGCCTCTTCTGAAAGAAGGTACGGGCCTTTCCCGAGCAGGGATTCATCGACGTTTTCCTCCGCTGCCTCATACAACGAAATGCCCGCAGCAGCTCCAGCGGGAGAAGCGAACTCAAGAATGCTGCGAAGTGGGCGAAAGCCCGCAATTGATGGACGGAAGCGACGGCGATACCAAGCGAGGCGCTGGGCACCATCATAACCGCTGGATACAGGGAAGCCGTATTTGCTGCAGAAGCGGACGATACTGTCCGTGCGATTGACGTTGACTTTCTGCAAGTCATTGGCGAAGAACTCGTTTTCCAGATGCTCAAAGCGCATGACGGTCGGTTCGCCACGCTCGACATAATAGGCGAAGCGCTCTCCGCTGAGGGTCGTGCCCCACAGGCGATCGAAGTCGTAGCGAAGCCATGGCCTCACGCTCTGCACGTCAAGCTTTTTCTTCTCTCGGTACCCAAGTGGTAGCTTTTCATATAAAGAAAGTGGACTCATTCGAAAAACCAATCCAAGTCTTGACATTTACTCTGTGGCTATGATAACACAAGATGGACGGAAAATAAAAGACAATCCATTTCAGGAGATTAAAATGGGAAAGTTTGACCGTTGCGAACCCTACCTTCCGGACGTTCTGCATGTCACAGACGTTGCTGAATACCTCGGCCTTCATCCAAAGACTGTTTGCGCATATATCCGCGAGGGCAAGCTTCGTGCCATTCGTTGTGGCCGTTATTACCGTATTCGCCGAGAGTGGCTGCGCGAGTACATCAACTCCGAGAGTGCTTGTGAGGAGTAACTGCTTCATGGACGGGGTTTGGACAAGGAACTACGAGTCTGAGGCGGACGTGGTTGCGCCAAAGCTCGCAAAGTGCGGTGGCGCCGCTGGCGCATTGTACCTTTGGCTCCATTCTCGCGTTCGCACTTGCGACAACAACATCGGAATCAGCATGGAGCTGCTGTCGAAAAAACTCGGCGTAAGCCGGAGGACACTGTGGACCGCCGCCAATGCCCTCAAGGCAAACGGGATTATCAGTTTCGAGACGAGGCGCGGTAACGGCGGTGGGACGGTGTTCCACCTGACAAGCCTCTCGAAGTTCAAATGTGAAGCGGACGACCTGTTGAAGACGAGCGGTGCTGCACGTTACAAGGCTTCAAATGGGAAGCCGCCTATACAGCAAATCGGAACCCTGGGTCCCAAAACAAATAGGAAAGAATTCAATTCAGATACCGACAAAGAGGGGCCCAAATATGACCCGTTGATTTCTCTGCTGGACCGCGTGGATGGGGAGATGCCGTGAACGAGAAGCTTGTCGTCGTGAAGAACACAATCTCCAGCGAAGACCTCGCCGCCCAAATGAAGAAGATGGGATGTGCGGGCAATGGCGGTAGGGCGAAGGAGTTTGACCTCGAAGAGAAGCTCGCGAAAGCGGGAGTGCCCGAGGTGGTTGTCAAGGTCATGGCGTCCGAGGGCTTTGACGAGTGTCGCATTCCTCTGGCAGTGAAAAATTGGGTAGAGGGATACTCTGGAAAGGGGACTTCCTCGTTGTGGCTTAGCGGCGGGAGCGGCGCAGGCAAGAGCACTGCGGCGGCATGGGCGGTTAAAGGGATTGTTGAAGCGTCGGGGGAGCCCGAATCTTTGGCCGATGGTTGCAAATTCGTGGCTGTTTCCGATTTGGTCCACGGAACGTGGATGGGTTCAGGCCTTTACGGCGAGGGGAATAAATGGCGGCTTATCGAGCCCCTGACGACCTGTCCCCTTCTTGTCTTGGACGATTTGGGCTCGTGCGTAAGGCAGGGAAGGGAAGAATGTTCGGTCGTCCGCGAGGTGGTCGATAAGCGCTGGGGCCATATGCTGCCTACCATCTATACCACCCAATATGGACTTGAGGAATATTGCAACTCGCTCGTGAAGGCGGGTGCAGACATTCACGATACAACCTCAATGGCCAACAGAATCATTGCTTCTCTTGGCAATTATGTGGGAAGAGACGACAGGCTGGTCAAACAACACTTCGTCCCGATTCGTTGGCCCGAGTAAGAGGACGTGATACGCGTTTCCTGCTTTAGAATTGGGGGAGATTAGTTCTACGGAGGTGTCCATGGCAGGGACTAAGGCAGATGCCGAGGCGTTCGCCAAGCGCTGGGCGGGCAGGGGCGACGAGACGCAGGAGGGCCGCTCCTACTGGATCGACCTGTTCCAGAACGTGCTGGGAGTCGAGGATGCCATCGAGCGCTTGAAGTTCGAGGTTCCCGTGCACACCGACTCCGGCTCGACCCACGCGGGCTACATCGACGTCCTCATCCCCAGCGCCAGCGCGCTCGTGGAGATGAAAGGCAGGGGCATCGACCTCGACAAGAAGGAGGTCCGCCAGGGCCGCGAGGTCACCCCCGCCGAGCAGGGCAGGGGCTATGCCGTCGGCCTGCCGCTCAACCAGCAGCCCCGCTACGTCATAGCCTGCAACTTCCGCGAGATCCGCGTGTACGACCGCAACGTCAACCCCTTGTGCACCGGTGACGAGTGCCTGCGCCTCGAGCTGGAGGAGCTCCCCAAGAACCTCCCCGCCCTCAAGTTTCTCAACGGGGGGGGGTCAGCTCCTAGGAGCGTCCAACGCGCCGTCTCCATCGAGGCGGGGCGCATCATGGGCCAGATCCACAACGAGATCGCGGGCCTGTACCACGACCCGGACAGCGAGGAGAGCCACCACGCCCTCTCGGTTCTTTGCACCCGCCTCATGTTCCTCATGTTCTGCGAGGACGCGGGGCTGATCGAGCCCGGGCTCTTCCGGGATTACGTTGCCTCTGTCGATGGCGGGCACCTGCGCGGAGCGCTCATCGAGCTCTTCGGGTGGCTCGACACCGACGACGAGGCTCGCAAGCAGGAGTACCCCAGCGAGCTCCTCGCCCGCTTCCCCTACATGAACGGCGGGCTGTTCCGGGAGCGCATCCAGATACCCCAGCTGAACGAGCAGGTTCATTACGAGATCCTGGTCTCCGGCTGTCAGGAGTTCGACTGGTCGGGCGTGGACCCCACCGTTTTTGGCTCCATTTTCGAGGGCGCGCTCAGCCACGACACGCGCCGGTCCGGCGGCATGCACTACACGAGCCCCGAGAACATCCACAAGGTCATCGACCCGCTGTTCCTAGACGGGCTGAAGGAAGAGCTCGACGACATCCTCGCGAAGCAGAACCCGAGCGCCCGCACCCGAGCCCTGCGCGCCTACCACGACAAGCTGGGGAGCCTCACGTTCCTTGACCCCGCGTGCGGGTCGGGCAACTTCCTCACCGAGACCTACATGTGCCTGCGCAGGCTGGAGAACACGGTCCTCATGGAGCTGCAACGTGGCGGTCAGTCCGAGATCTCGTTCGAGGAGGCGGAGGAGGAGAGCCTCGTCAAGGTGACGCTCGCCAACTTCCACGGCATCGAGGTCAACGACTTCGCCTGCTGCGTGGCGCGCACCGCCCTGTGGATCGCCGAGAAGCAGGCCGACATCAACACTGCCAAGGTGGTCAAGCGCGTCTACGACGAGCTGCCGCTCAAGGAGTACGGGACGATCATCCACGGCAACTCTCTACGCGTTGATTGGGCCGAAGCCGTACCCGCCGCCGATCTGGACTACATCGTCGGCAACCCGCCGTTCATCGGCTACTCGAACCTCAACGACGCCCAAAAGAGAGACCGAGCCGACATTTTTGGCAAGTCTGGCGGCGTCCTTGACTACGTGGCCTGCTGGTACAGGAAGGCCGCGGATTTTACGCGCGGGTCGCACACGCGCTGCGCCTTCGTGTCCACCAATTCCATCTGCCAAGGTCAGCAGGTCGAGCCGCTGTGGAGGCCGCTATTTGAGGACGGAGTCTCTATCGATTTCGCCCATAAGACTTTCGTCTGGAACTCCGAGGCTTCCGATAAGGCGAATGTGCACGTGGTTGTCGTTGGTTTTTCCCGGCAAGACAATGTTTCGCCATTGATATTCGATGCGCTAGGGGGGAGAAAGGCAAATCATATTAACGGATACCTCGCAGATGCTCCCAACGTATTTGTTGCAAAGAGCTCTCGCCCTGTATGCAACGTTCCGGGGATGTCCAGGGGCGGTGGTGCTGGCGACTGGGGATTCTTGACGCTCGATGAAGAGGAAGCCAGCCAGCTTCAGAGGGACTACCCGGAGATGAGGAAGTACATCAGGCCGTTTTCCATGGGCGCAGAATTCATTAAGGGCGTCCGGCGTTACTGCCTTTGGTTTGCGGGTGTGTCTGGGGTGGAGCTCAGTAAGCTACCATCTCGAATCAAGGATAGATTCGAAGAAGTTCGTTCTCGACGCGCCGCATCTCCGCGTGCCGGTACGCGCAAAAGAGCTGAGAAGCCTTGGGAGTTCGATGAGCTGAAGGTGCCGCAGGAAGGGGCCTATCTGGCTGTTCCTCAAGTCTCATCTGGTAGGAGGAGGTATGTTCCAGTTGGCTACATAACTGATGGAACCATCCCGGGGAACAAGCTCTTCTTCGTTGAGGGTGCAGAAATATATGACTTCGGGATTATCGCAAGCCAATTTCACAACGCATGGATGAGACAAGTTGCTGGACGATTGAAAAGCGACTATCAGTACTCGAACACCATTGTGTACAACAACTTCATTTGGCCGGAGCCCTCGGACAAAGTTAAAGAAGAGGTGGAACAGCGCGCACGGGCCGTATTGGATGTGCGCGAAGCGCAGCAAGGGGCGACGCTTGCCGAGATGTATAGCCCGGACAACGAAGCGTTCTTCCCTGACCTCATGCGCGCCCATCGCGAGCTCGACGCGGCTGTCGAGGCCGCCTACGGCGTCGACTTCAACGGCGACGAGGAGAAGATAGTCGCGCACCTGTTCAAGCTGTATGCAGAGAAGACTGGAGCGTAGCACCCGTGGCGAACTCGATTTACAACCCCATCACCCTTGAGGTCGGCAACGTCCTCAAGGACGTCATCACGGGAAAGATCGGTCTGCCCGACCTGCAGAGGCCGTTCGTGTGGAAGAACGACAAGGTGAGGGATCTTCTCGACTCCATGTTGAAGGGTTATCCCATCGGGTACGTGATGCTATGGGAGCCGCCCGCCGACGATGTGTCGAAGAAGTCGCAGATCGGTGACAACGATAAGGTCTACGCCGTCCCCAAGGAGCTCGTTATCGATGGGCAGCAGCGCCTCACCGCCCTGCTCGCGGTTTTCTACGGCGTCGAGGTGAGGGACAGCTCGTTCGGCTCGCGGCCCATCAGAATCGCCTATAACCCGGTGACGGCTGAGTTCAAGGTGGCCGATGCATCGACTGATAGGGACCCGAGGTTCGTGTCGTGCGTTTCGGACGTGTTCGGGGCGAACCGGGAAAACGCGTTCAGCTCCTACAGACGCGCGTTCATCAAGGCGCTCAACGAGTCAAACGTGAAGAAGGGCGAGCCCGAGCTCGACGACCCCGCCGAGGACGCCATCGAGAGGGGCCTCACCGCCCTCCTCGGCCTCGAAAGGTACCTGTTGCCGGTCCTCAGGATAACCGCCGACGCCGACGAGGAGACCGTGTCCGACATATTCGTCCGCGTGAACTCTCAGGGACAGGCGTTGAAACAGGACGACTTCATCATGACGCTCCTGTCGGTGTATGAGCCAGCCATGAGGGAGCGCATCGAGCGCTTCTGCGCAGACAGCCGCATCCCCATGGGCGGCACCTCCTACAACCAACTCATCGCTGTCTCCCCGACCAGCGTCATCAGGACGGCGGTGGCGGTCGGTTTCAAGCGCGGCAGGCTTCGCTATGCCTACCAGATCCTGAGGGGCAAGGACCTCAAGACCAAGGAGACGAGCGCGCAGACCCGTGCCGAGAACTTCGAGCGCTTCGGCGTCGCCCTCGACCAGGTGCTCGATCTCAACAACTGGCACTCGTTCATCAACCTTCTGGGTGAGGCGGGCTACGTCGCGCCCAGCCAGATCAGCTCGGCGAATGCGCTGTTTTTCACCTACGCCTTCTACCTCATCGGCAAGCGCGAGTTCGGGATGAAGCACGGCGAGATCAGCCGCCTCATACGCAGGTGGTTCTTTGCGTGCTCCATCACCTCGTATTACGTCGGGGGCTTCGAGACCGCCTTCGAGCGCCAGTTGACCGAGATCTCGCAATTGGGCGAGGCGGACGATTTCCAAAAGTACTTCGAGCGGTCGGTCGCCTCGCTCCTCACGGACGACTACTTCTCAATCACCCTGCCGAACGACCTCGACGCAAACGATGCCGTTGGCCCCACGTGGAACGGGTTCGTGGCGGCGCAAGTCGTCCTCGGCTGCAAGTCTCTGTTCGGCACGACCCCGCTCTCCCAACTTCTGCTGCCGAGCGCGTCGGGCACGAAGAGGGCGCTCGACAAACATCACCTATTCCCGGACAACTACCTCAAGTCCATCGGGCAGAAAGAGAAGCGCAGCGCACGTGCGAACTTCGCTCTCGTGGACTACGGCACCAACATCGAGATCTCAGACGACTCCCCACTCGACTACGTGCCGAGGTTCAAGCAGAAGCTCGGATACGACGCCTACGAGCGCACCTGCGAGGAGCACGCCCTCCCTATCGAGTTCGAGGGGCTGGACTACGAGCGCTTTCTCTATAGGAGGCGCATTCTCATGGCAAAGCTGATAAGGAGGGGCTTCGAGAGGCTTTAGCGCCTCTTCGGGCGCGCGATTCCTCCGCTGGGTTTCCCGACGAACCAGCGCCCGTCCTGACGCCATATCGTCTTGAGCTCGCCCGTGTGGCCCATGAACACGTCGAACCTCTCCACGAGGTTGCCGAACACCACCCGCCCGTGCGTAACGTGGCGGGCGGTTGACTTTATTGGCCAGCTCCTTCCGTCTGGCCATATGAGCCTTTTGGGCACATCGACATCGTCGTTGAGGCCCTTCGGCGGACACTCGACCCCCACGTAGACTCGGTCGCATTCGCGCGGTATCCCGCACGTGCCTGACAGGTCCCTTCCCTTGAACAACCCAATCACTTCCCTTCGGGGCGATTGTAGGCCTTCGTCCGGACGCGGCTGAGGCATGCGTGCCCGCAGGGGAGGCCGTGCCAGAGGCCGCACCCGGTGGAGCCTCCGCCCGCGCGCGTCAAGGGGCCGCACGGAACCCCGCACAAACCTGCGCTTCGCTTCGGTTGGTGGAGGTTGCCGTGCAGCTCCCTTGACCCGTGCGGGCTCCAGCTCGTGGCTTCAGGAAAGAAGCCGTAGGCGCGGCAAGCAGCGCCTGCGGCTTCTGCCTGCGAGGCGGAGAGGATTGGCCGACATGGCCGGAAGGGAGACCGATATGCAGGAGCTTATGCCGAAGGGGGTGGCGGCGACGGTGCCGCCGCTGTACGCGACCGAGGACGAGGGGGATCCCACCGCCCGCGTGAAGCTATTTAGCAGCGTGAGCACGTGGACGTGGTACGTGACCGAGTACGATCCCGCGACGGGCGAGGCGTTCGGCCTCGTCGAGGGCTTCGCTGACGAGTGGGGCTACTTCTCCATCCCTGAGTTCGAGGCGCTGAACCACGCCAAGGGTTTTAGCGTTATCGAGCGCGACGAGCATTTTGAGCCCGCGCCCGTGCGCGAGGTCAGGCGCTAGAGACGGCGAGGCGGGGCCGATGCGGCCCCGCCCGTCGCAGAGGAAGGATGAATGGAAATGAAGTTGGAAGAGAAGGGGGCCGTTACGTCGTCTACGAGAGGAGCCTGCTCCACTCATTCAGGAGCGCCCTGTGCGACGGCGTCACTTACGGGGCGAGCGACGACCCCGACAAGGCCATGGGGCTGCTGGACACGGTATTGGAATACGGCCTCAGCGGCTTCGTCTACGACACCGAGGTAAATGCGGTCCGCGATCCAGTGCGCTCCGAGGGCTGGATTTCGCTGTGACCGCCACGGGGTGCCGCGCCTCCCGGCGCGGTGCTCCGGGCCCGCAAGGGGCCCTGCGCCCGCTCGGCCTGCGCTCGGATGCGGGGATCCGTCACTTCTGCCTCGCTCTCGCTGTGCACGGTCGAAACGCTCCCCCAGGGTCGCCTTCCGACCGTGCTCCGCTCACGCCGCCGACGGCCCGCGAACGGCTCCATTCGGTGGCTCCCAGAGGTCTCCACCATTCCGCCGTGTCGCGCGCCGTCGGCTCTCGCTCCGGGCTTCCGAACGCTCCCTCGGGGTCGCCTTCGGAAGCCCTCCGCTCACCATCCCGATGGGATGGCAAGATATGCATTGCGACGTACAAACCGTCGTTCCTCCGATTTGCCCACCGCAATGATTTTGCCCTGCGCACGGGCGCAGGGGAGGGCGAGCCGCTCGCTACGGCTCGCTCCCGCCGGGTGATGGACCGCTCGCTACGGCTCGCTCCCATCAATCGGTCTCGACGGCAGGCCGCCTCGTTTGCATGAAAACTGCGGCTTTCACTCGCATTGTTGATAGCGCCATGGATGTCGGTTTCGATTACGGTCCGGCGCGCGACTCGGGAATGGACGCGTCGCCCCGTCAAAGGTGATCGGCCCATTTCGGTCGGCGATGTAGAGGTTGCTTATTTGCGGCTGCCGAATATCTCGGCGTCGAAGAATTCCTTGAGTGAGACGCCCAGACCCTCTGCTATTCGGTCGATGTTCTCGATGGAGACGTTGCGCCTGCCGGTCTCGACTTCCGCGAAGTACGTGCGCGACATCTCTATCGAGTACGCGAACGCCTCTTGGCTCACGCCAAGGCGGTTTCGGAGCTCCTTGATGCGGAGCCCGACGCGCATTTTGGGACCAAGCTGAGTCATCGGCACCTTCCGTTCATCGGTACCAATGGTTCGCTCATGTCCTATTTAAGTCACCCCTATATAAGTGACAATCTGACGTACAATGACCTTGTTGGACGGCTGTCTGAGGGGAACCGCACACAGTTTCGTTGCGATTCCGTCGCCATGGGTGCGTCGGCCTGCTGCTGAGCCATATTTGGCGAGGCGTTCTTGGTGGCGAGCGCGCACGGCATCAGGGTTGTTTGGACGAGCGCGGAAGGAGAAAGAGTCATGATATCGAGGAGGAGCTTCGTTGGCGGCGCGGCATCGGTCGCCCTCGCCGGCCTTATGGTGCTGACGGGATGTGAAAGCGGATCCGGCGGGCTGGAGGGGAAGACGCTCTACTGCGCGCCCGCATGGAGTTCGGGGAAAATGCAGAGCGTAACGTTCACGGATGGGGAAACCTGCAATTACGTCGGCGACCAAGAGCTGTCGGGCACATGGTCGCAGGATGATGATGCGGTGGTGATCGCGCTTCCCGGCTACGAGTCAATGACCTTGAAGAGGGTCGAGGGCGAGGACGCGTACGTGCAGTCTGATTGGGAGGACCTTGGGGAGCGGTACTACCCGACCGAAGAGGAGGCAGTCGAGTATCGCGACGAATTCTTGAGCGGTTCCGGGGAGCGCGTGGGCAAGCTCCTCGAATCGACGGAGTGGCGCCTGGAGGCAGACGGTAACGTCCGCAAGGCGGATGAGGCCATTTCCTTCAAGGGCGGCAAGGTTGAGTTCGAAAAGGGCGAATACGACGAGAGCGCGAGGTTCAACAAAGTTCCGGATGAGAGCAAGTGGGTCGCGCGCGACCATTCGGGTGAGTGCGCGGTTGAGGTCGAGTCGTTCACGGCGTCGCGGAGCGGCTCGTCGATGGTCCCGCTCTACACGGGAACCCTCACAGTGGGCGGGGAGTCTGTACCTTTCACCTTGCAGGTCTACGAGAACGGGCCGTCAATCACCTTGGATGGCACCATTCGATTTTCCGACGAGAGGGCGTTTCAGGGGTAAGGGCCTTTGCCGTTTGTTGTGCCGCTCGGGGCGCATGCCGCCCCTTGAACAGGAGGTTATGATGGGAAATAGGCGTTCTGGTGGCGCGTTCCCGCTGATCGCAGCATCTGTCGTTCTGGTCGCTACGCTTGCGGCGGGGCCCACTGCCGCCCTGGCGGCGGAAGCCGGGGCTCTCGAAGTCCCGTTTGCCCAAGACCAGAGGGTCGTCTTGGCGATGGAGGGCTCCCCCGCGTCTGCGGGAGCTGGAACTGAGGGGATCGCCGCCGGCGATGGGTGGACGCTTGACGCGGACGGTGTCCTGACTATTGAGAAGGACGTCTCTAAGCCCTCTGACCTCAGGTACGAGTGGGGGCGGTACGCCGAGCGGATTCGCGAGGTGAGGCTTGCCGAGGGCGTCACCGCCATCCCGAACGGCGCGTTCGCCTCCAGCTCCTACGGGGTCAGCCCGATTGAGTACCCGAACCTCACCAAGTTCACTGCGTCCTCGACCCTGAAGACCATCGGGTGGGACGTCTTCAGCGGAACGAGGAGTCTGACGGAGGTCCACCTCAACGACGGCCTCGAGGCCGTGAACCACAGCGCCTTCGCGAACACCGGCATCACGTCCATCGTCCTTCCTGACAACGTCACGTGGGGCGGCGACTGCTTCGCGGGCTGCTCGCAGTTGGGCGGAACGCTGGTGATACCCGGCGGGTCGAAGTTCGAGGAGGGGCACAACGCGACGTTCTACGGGGTCGGCGTCGATACCGTCGTCATCGAAGAGGGGGTCACGTGGATTCCCAATGGCGCTTTCAACGGGTGCGCGAACCTGAAACGCGTCTATCTCCCGAAGTCCGTCGTCCAGATCGGCGATACCTACGAGACCTCCCCCGGGATCTACTACGATTCGTTCGATCCGTGCCTGATCGTGGGTTACAGGGGAACCGCCGCCGAGCAGTACGTCGAGCATTGGCTTGAGCTGAACCCCGAGGGGAACGAGGGTCTTGCGTTCCACGCGATCGACGGCGAGGAGCACGAGTTCGGGCCTTGGGAGTCGGTCTCCGAGGCGACCTGTACCGCAGAGGGCATCAGGAAGCACTCTTGCGCAATCTGCGGTGCCGAGCGCACCGAGGCCCTGCCCGCCTTGGGTCACGCGTGGGGCGAGGGCGTGGTGACCGCCGAGCCGACCGAGAGCGCGGAGGGCGCGAGGACGTTCACGTGCGGAAGGTGCGGCGTCACGCGCACGGAGTCGATCGCGAGGCTCGAGCAGGGGCCGTCTGCGGCAAACGGCGGGAAGACCGAAGGCGCGGGCGGGAGTCTCCCCGCCACGGGTGACCCGGCGTTCACGCTCGGGATCATGACCGCCTCCGGTGCGGCGGTCGCCGCCTTTGGAGAGGCGCTGCGTCGCAGGAAGTAGCGGACTCTGCAGAATTAGCAGATAAACAAATGCAGAGGCCTCCGGGGGAGGTCCGCAAAGGATTCCTCCGGAGGCCATTTGCTTTTCCTGCTGCCGTCGTTCATGGGTGTTTTCGGGCGGGTTGCGCTGGCGGGTCTCTGATTCCTACATGTCCCGCGTGATGTAGTCCATGGTGCGGTACAGCTGCATGCAGAGCCTTATCGCGCGCATCACCCCGTGATAGGTGAACCGGATCGTGCGCCCCGTCCTGCGGTGCGTGACGTAGCCCAGCCTCACCCCGTTCACCTTGCGCTCGCCGCCCAGCGACTTCGAGTGGAAGCGGTACTGGAGGTCGCCGCCCTTCGAGCGCCCGAGCTCGATGCCGTCCTGTGCGAGGCGGCGCGAGAGCTCCGCCATTCGGTCGGGGCAGTCGGGCACGCGCCCCACCTCCTCGATGCGCTTGGCGACTGTGCGCCTAACGCGTTCGTTCTCGGAGCGCTCGGCCTGACCCTTGCGGGCCATGTCGCGCTCGGCCGCGCCGGGCTGCCTGCCGTGCGCGCGGGAGTTAGCCTTGCCGCGTTCGAGTTGTTTGAGGCCGTACTTCTCGTCGAGGGCACGTACGGTCTCGGCGCGCGACTTCGCCGCCACTCGAGCAGGGCCCTCGTTGAGGCGCAACCCGGTGGACAAATTGCTCCTGTTTACGGCCACATGGGCGGCGAACCTGTCGGTGCCGTCGGTCTTGCAGTGCTCCCGGTGCAGGACGAGGACGCATTCGTGGTCCCCGTAGCGCGTCCGTATGTAATCGCGGGCGTAGTCCATGCAGAGCTCGGGCGTCATCTTGCCGCCGTTGCAGCTGCACTCGTCCGGATTGAAGTTGAGGGTGACGTGCTGCATGTATGTGCAGCGCGCGCCGGCCTTTCCGGGCTCGTTGTGGTGGAATTGCTCGCGAGTGGCGTGCATCTCCTCGAACCACCTGCCCTCCTCGATGATGTTCTGGGTGTCGTGCGCCAGCACCTTCTCACGGTCCCAGTCCAGATAGGACTTGATGTTCCTCAGGTGGCGCTCGCTGCAGACCGACACTTGCTTCACGGCAGTCATCCTCCTCCTTTCCGGGGCTACAGCGCGCCCCATTCGTCCTCGTCGATGGCGGGGACGCACGCTTCTGGGAAGTCCGGGCACCATGTCCGGACGTCTGCCAGCGCGCCCGAGCCGCGTTCATCGAGCTTCCTCTGGTAGGCGAGGCGCTTCGCGGCGTCCTCCTCCTCGGTGCCGAGACCGAAGTGTGCCTTCGTGGGCGTCTTGGTGCAGTCGGCCAGCGGCGCGCGGAACGCGCCCGCGCGCGATGCGGGCAGGCCGTTCACAGCCTGCTTCACCACGATGGCCCCGTCCCTGTCGGGCGCCATCTCCACCCACTCGTGCGGACGGATCACGTCGTCGGCGTGCTCGCTGTAGCTTGTGGTGCTTGATGAGGACGCGCCCCTGCTCGAGCTCGTGCCCATGGTGTGCCGGGTCGTTTTGCCGACAAGCTCGCTCGCGTAGCGTCTGTCTTCCTCCTCGCCCAGCTTGAGGAAGACTTTTACGGAGCAGTTGGCGAGGATCTTTCGGCGACCGTCGCGCTCTCCATATTTATTGAGCTGGGAGATGTTCTGCACACTTCCGCACCAGCTCAGGCCATATGAACGACCAAGGGAGAGCAGGGCCGGCAGGCATTTGACCGCGCCGAGGTTGCCCCACTCGTCGCCGAGGATGGTGAGCTTCCTCGGGACCTTTCCGCCGTTGGAGTCGGCTATGGCGTACACGGCCTTGTAGAGCTGGTCGAAGAGCACCTCGAACAGCCGGTTGTAGGGGCTCCCCTCGTCCATCACGTGGAGGAACAGCGCGGTTTTCTCGGTCAGGACGCGACGCACGTCGATATCGTCCCCGGAGGTGAGCCAGGCGATGGGGCCTGAGGCGTAGATGCGCAGGTTGACCTTGAGCGTGGACAGCACGCTGCGCATCTCGTTGCCGCCGCTGCTCAGGAACTGGGAGCCGAAGATGCGCGACGGGTGGTCGTGGGGGAGCGAGCGCAGGAGCGCCTTGAGCGGGGCTGCGGGGTCGGCCCCCTCGGCCTCGGTGCCCTCGTTGATCACCCTGCACACGGTCGCCATGTTGCGGCAGTCGTCCGGGCAGTCGGGGCTGGTGGCGACATAGTAGGCGATGGAGGAGAAGAGGCCCCTCGCCGAGTTCACCCAGTGGGAGCCTTGCCCCTCGCGCTCGGCGGGAACTATCGCCGACGCCAAGTCCTCCGCAGCCTGCTCGGCGGCCTGCAAATCGCCATGGCTCGCCAGCTCGACGATGAGCTTGAGCGGGTTGAAGCGCGAACTGCGATACGGGTGCTGCGTGTCGAGGAGCAGGATGTCGTAGCCGCGCGCCTCGATGGCGTCGCCGCACAGTTCGATGAGCTCCGACTTCACGTCCGAGATCACCACGTTCTCGGCGCTCTCGCCGAAGGTGAGCAGGTCGAGGCTCGGGATATTCTGGAACCTTGTCTTGCCAGAGCCGGTCTGGCCGATGCATATGACGTGTCGGTCGGGCTCGAAGAGGTACAGGCCGCGAGAGAAGCCGTAGACGTAGCCGCGTCCCTTCGGCTCGCTCTTTCCATCCCACGTCATGGAGCCCTTCACGACCTCTCGACCCTCCTTGACGCGGGCGCTCCCCAAGACGCCGCCGTCCTCGGCGCGGCCCTTGGCGTTCTCGGTTGCGAAGAAGAGCAGGGAGATGAGGAAGAGCAATGCGAGGACGGCGATGGTGCCAGTCGGATGGGCGGCGAAACCGCCCGACAGCCACCAATCGGGAGCGACGGTGAGGTCGAAAGTGGGGATGGCGGTGACGCCGTATCCGTTCAAAAGGCATTCCGCTGGCTGGGCAAGGGCGGGGCAGCAAAGCACTCCGAGCACCAGAGCGCTGACGAGGGAGGGGATGAGGATTTCCATTTCTCCCCCTAACTGCGCGCCGCGGCGATAAGCGCGCAGATGTTGTCTGCTGCTGCGGAGACGCGGTGCACCGCGCGGTCGGTGTTGGCGGCAGAGTCTCCGTCTGCCCCGAAGGTATTGAGTGCGCGAGCGCATTGGTTCAAGTTCGACCCGGCGTGTTTCAAATCCGCGAACGCCTTGCGGAGCTCGGCGATGTCGATGTCCAGCGCGGGACGGGCCTCGGCGTCGCCAAGCAGTCTCATCCGCGCGAAGGCAGACATGCTCGTCCCCGCCCTGCGCGCACGCGCGCGGATGCGGGCAAGCTCCTTTTCGGTCACGCGGACGTAGATGCGCTTGCGGCGTCCCATGGGAGCGTGGTGCTCGTTGCAGTCCTGCTGGACAACGTTCGTCTTTTCGTTCATGGAAGTAATCCTTATGCTAGTTGTGGCAGAGCCTGTGGCAGGATTTGTGGCAGCAGGTCCGCTCCCACGGACTACCACAGGCTCCCTAGAATTACTTCCCGTTACCGTCTTACGAGGTAAATACCCCTAATCAACTCTCGTGCGTTTGCATGGCCTACGTAGAAAATGCCACTCATAACCCGGAGGTCGTAGGTTCAAATCCTGCCCCCGCGACCAAGATCTTTGAGGTCAGTTGCTTAGGCGGCTGGCCTTTTTTCTTGTTGTGGCAGCCCGTTTTGGGGCTTGTGGCAGATTTGTGGCAGTCGCGGGATCCAGTCGTGCGTTTTGCCCGCTGGCGCCTGCAATTTCAAATCACGTGCATAGGGCGGCATTTCGACGGATGGCATTTTATCCATATCGACAAATCGTAGACAGGTATGGAGGAAAATGGCGGAAGGGAAATGATGAGATGATGCCCTGATGTGAGGCTGGGCGAAGATGGGGGAGATCGCCATGCGCATGCTGGTCGTCGATGACGAGGTCGATATCGCTAATATGCTCGCCGAGTACTTCCGCATGGAAGGCTACGACGTCACATGTGCGAACAGCGGGGCAGAAGCGCTCGCCGCGGCCTCGGTCGGCGCCGCCCCAGACATCATGTTGTTGGACGTGAACATGCCCGGCATGGATGGTTTCGAGGTATGCCGCCGCGTGCGTGAACATATGAGCTGCCCGATCATCTTTTTGACCGCGCGCGTCGAGGATGTCGACCAGCTCGA